>RCMZ01000014.1_pt1 | contig 111465 bp, 107 predicted proteins | sample 2041141 | NCBI WGS metagenome assembly RCMZ01 (sample SAMN09708263, study PRJNA481090) | Wastewater metagenome, whole genome shotgun sequencing project. | biome: sewage; isolation source: Davis station wastewater (DW) | place: Antarctica: Davis Station | collected 2010-03-01 | reverse complement strand
TGCTTGGCGACTGGCCGGTCAACAAGAGTGCATCCTATGCACTCTTGGCCCAACCTATTGCTAGGTGCACTTCGTTATGGAATCCGCCAGCCAAATCGGCCTGCAGCGCTTGATTATCAAGCGCACCCAGCTATCTAATCAATAGCGTCCTGCTGCGCCAGGCGCTCGCTCTTCCAATACACATCATCGCCGCCGTCCATACGATTGAGCACGCGGGCCAACACAAACATCAGGTCAGACAGGCGGTTGAGGTATTGGCGGGGGGCATCGTGCAGGGCTTCTTCATTGCCCAGCGCCACCACCATGCGCTCGGCCCTGCGCGCCACCGTGCGGCACACGTGGGCCTGCGATGCGGCGCGGGTGCCGGCGGGCAAGATGAACTCCTGCAGGCGCGGCAGCGCGGCGTTGTGGTGGGCCAGGGCTTCATCCAGCTGCAACACCGCCTCGGGCTTGAGCAATTCGAAGCCAGGAATCGACAGCTCGCCACCGAGGTTGAACAGCTGGTGCTGAATCTCGACCAGAAGTGTCCGCACCTCATCCGGCATCGGCTCGCACAGCAGCAGGCCGATGTGTGAATTGAGCTCGTCCACGTCGCCCAGGGCGTGGATGCGCAAACTGTTTTTGGAGACACGCTCGTTGTTGCCCAGGCCTGTAGTGCCTGCATCGCCGGTGCGCGTTGCGATCTGAGTGAGTCGGTTGCCCATGGGAAAACCTTGGTTGCTGGGTGGACGGGGATGACACGGGCCACGGAGAAGCGGCCCGCAGCAAGGAATGCGCAATTTTCCGCCAGCCACGCCTTGCACAAGCCAAAGCCCACAAACCGCGCACGGAACGCGCAGGAGCCGGGCCCGTGGCCAGCCTGAACTCCAGGGCGCACCCCACTCAAAGCGATCGCATCTGGGCTGCGGTGCTTTCGTGCGATACAAATCACAAACACCGCCTGCGACGCGGCGTGCAGCGTACGTCTCGCAACATCATCACGACACAGCGACACAAACAACGCCCTTGCCGTTACACCGCGCTGGCAAATGTTGATCAAGGCAACAGCAGGCAAGAGTGCTGGCGCGTATCGCCATGCTGCGGTGCAATGCATTCCTGTTCAACTTCGAAGGAGCTTAGCTTCCATGAAAGCACTGCAACGACGCACTTATTCGTTCGACACGCGCAGCGTGATGCTTTTCGCGGCCCTCTCGCTTGGCGGCGCGGGTGCGATGCACGCACAGGCACAAACCTCTTCATCAAGCCCCCAATTTGGGCCCGCGAACAAAACCACTTCGCAGGCCGCTCCGTCCTTTTCCACTGGCCCCGGCTCTTCCAGCCCTGCCGCAGCAGCCTCCTCCGCATTTGATCGCGCCGACACCAACAAAGATGGCCAACTGAGTGCCAAAGAGGCCGCCAAGCTGCCGGCCATCAGCCAGCGCTTCAACGAACTCGATACCGACAAGAGCGGAACACTCTCCCGCGCCGAGTTCGACAAGGGGGTCCACTCCTGACGATCACGCTCCAGAGAACTACGCACGACTACCAATTGTGAGCAGGCCTCAGGCCTCTTGAGCCCACCCACACTGGAACTCCAGGGTGTGGGTGGGCTCTCGTTCTTGCGCATCGGCAAAGCGCCGTCTCACTCAGCGCTGTTTTGCACAAAAGCGATGGCCGCCAATGCCACCGCCACTCAGTCGTGCAACGACGACAGAAACTGTTGCAGTTCGGGCGTTTGCGGGCTGCCAAACAACTCAGCGGGTGTGCCTGTTTCATGCACCCGCCCCTGGTGCATGAAGATCACGCGGTCACTCACCTTGCGGGCAAATGCCATTTCGTGCGTGACCATCATCAGCGTCATGCCTTCTTGCGCCAGCGACTCGACCACACGCAGCACCTCACCCACCAGCTCCGGGTCCAGCGCCGAGGTGATCTCATCGCACAGCAGCACCTGCGGCTCCATGGCCAAAGCGCGGGCAATGGCCACGCGCTGCTGCTGCCCCCCCGAGAGCTGATCGGGCATGGCATCGAACTTCTCGGCGAGGCCCACCCGCTCCAGTAGCGTGCGGGCCTGCGCAGCGGCTGTCGCGGTGTCGCGCGCCTTCACCAGCGTCGGCGCCAGCATGATGTTGCGGCCCACCGAGAGGTGCGGAAACAGGTTGAAGCCCTGGAAGATCATGCCCACTTGTTGCCGCAGCTCCCGCATGGCTGCAGGGCTTTCGTGCAGCAGCTTCTTGCCGTTGACACTGAGGGCGCCCTCCTGGAACTCCTCCAGCCCATTCACACAGCGCAGCAGCGTGCTCTTGCCCGAGCCGCTCTTTCCGATGATGGCGATCACTTCGCCCTTTTGTACCTTCAGGTCGATGCCCTTGAGCACTTCGTTGGTGCCATAGGACTTGCGCAGCGCCGTGATGTCAACGATGGGGCGACCCGGCGGCGCTGATGCTTCGGACTGGCTGGCACGGGGGGCCGTGGTGGCCGTTTCAGTGGCGGTTGCCATGGAGTTTCCTTTCAAGCGATTGCGCCACCAGGCTCACCGGGAAGCACAAAACAAAATACATCAGCGCCACGCAGGCGTAGACCAGGAAGGGCTTGTAGGTGGCGTTGGAGATCATGCTGCCCGCCTTGGTCAGCTCCACAAAACCAATCACTGACGCCAGCGCCGTGCCCTTGATCACCTGCACCAGAAAACCCACCGTGGGCGGCACCGCGATGCGCAGCGCCTGGGGCAGTACCACATGGCGCAGTTGTTCGCCAAAATTGAGCGCCAGGCTCTGCGCCGCCTCCCACTGCCCTTTGGGGATCGAGGCGACGCAGCCGCGCCATATCTCGGTGAGGTAAGCACTGGTGTAGAGCGTGAGCGCGAAGGCCGCAGCCGTCCAAGGCGATGTCTTGATGCCAAACAGCGCGATACCAAAATACGCCAGAAACAGCTGCATGAGCAGCGGTGTGCCCTGGAACACCTGCACATAGGCGCCCACCACCCGCTCGGCGCCGCGCACTTTGGACAGGCGCGCCACCAGCAGCATCAAGCCGACCAGACCGCCACCAATAAAGGCGATGAGGGAGAGGCTGACCGTCCAGCGCGCTGCCATCAGCAGGTTGCGCAGGATGTCCCACAACGAAAACTCGATCATGGCGATTTACCTCCCCACCAGAAAACGAGCGCCCACCCACACCAGCAGGCGGCGGGTCAGGATGGACAACAGCAGGTACACCACCGTGGCCAGAATGAAGGCCTCGAAGGCACGGAAGGTGTTGCTCGAAATGAGGTTGGCGGCATAGCTCAGCTCGGGCGTGGAGATCTGCCCACACACCGCCGAGCCCAACATCACGATGATGATCTGGCTGACCATGGCAGGCCACACCTTTTGCAGCGCGGGCGGCAGCACCACGCGGCGGAAGGTCTGGCCCGGCGTGAGGGCCAGGCTGTGTGCCGCCTCGATCTGCCCCCGCGGCGTGGCCTCGATGCCCGCGCGGATGATCTCGGCCGAATACGCCCCGAGATTGATCACCATGGCCAGCACCGAGGCGACCTCGGGCGAGAGCTTGAGCCCCAGCGCTGGCAGGCCAAAGAACAAGAAGAACAGCTGCACGATGAAGGGCGTGTTGCGCACCAGCTCCACATAGCTGGCCACCGCCCAGCGCAAGGGCACGGGCCGGTGGCCCAGATTGCGTGCCCGCGCCCAGGCACAGGCCGTGCCCAGCAGCAGGCCCAGAACGGTGCCGACCAAGGTGAGGGCAATGGTCCACACCACGCCCCGCACCAGCAGCGGCCACGCGGCCAGCACGGCAGAAAAATCAAGTTGAATCAGCATGAGGGTTTCGTCCTGCAGTGTTCATTCATGACGCTGCTTGAGCCGTCACAAGGCTCGCTGTGCAATGCCAGGATCTGTGGCCCTGCCACCCCACCCGTGCGGGCTGAGCCTGTCGAAGCCAGGGCACACCACAGGCGCGCCCATACGGGGTGTCGACAAGCCCAGCCTGAACGGTAGTGGGCGCGCCTCTATGGATGCCATGTGCCGTTCGGCAGTGCCCTTTACTGCGGCAGATCGCCCGCAGGGCGGCCCAGCCACTTGCTCGAGAGCTTGTCGATATCGCCCGACTTCTTTGCCTCGGCAATGATCTCGTTCACCCGCAGGCGCAGCTTGTCTTCGCCCTTGGCCACGCCGATGAAGTTGGGGCTGTCCTTGAGCAACAGCTTGTACTCGGTGGCCAGGTTCGGGTTTTTCATCATGATCGTGCCTGCCGTCGATGCGCTGGTGGCAATGGCCTGCGTCTGGCCCGAAACGAAAGCCGAGATGCTGGCTGCGTGGTCTTCAAAGCGCTTCACGTCCACGCCGGGGGGGGCCACCTTGGCCAGCTCCTGGTCTTCCATGGCGCCACGCGTCACGGCCACCGACTTGCCAGCGAGGTCGGCAAAGCTCTTGATCGACAGGCTCTTGCTGGCAAAAACGGCCTGGAAGAACGGTGCATAGGCAGCGGTGAAGTCGATCACCTTTTCGCGCTCAGGGTTCTTGCCCAGCGTGGAGATAACGAGGTCGGCCTTTTGCGTCTGCAGGTAGGGGATGCGGTTGGCGCTGGTCACGGGAATCAGCTCGACCTTCACGCCCATCTTGGCGGCGATGTAGTTGGCCATCTCCACGTCCAGGCCCTGGGGCTTGAGATCCGTACCGACAAATCCGTAAGGGGGGTAGTCGGTGGGGATGGCGATCTTGATCTCTTTGGTCTTGAGGATGTTGTCCAGCGCGCTCTGCGCGTGCGCAGCGGGTGCCATCAGGGCCGCCGACAGGCCTGCGGCGGCGAGCACGCCCAGCGTCAGGCGGCGGGTGGATGAAGTGACAGTGCGGGCAGTGGTCATAGCAGGGCTCCTAGGTAAGTGGATGCTTCAACGGGCGCGTCTTTGTCGGACGCTGGGGGGGTAGAACTCTTGCTGGCGGCCCGGGACTTGCGCGGGCGGGCCGTTGGGGCGGCTTGTGCGGGGCTCTTGCGCACGGGCGCCAGCGCGTCGCGCAATTCGGCCAGCGGGTCACTGCTGGCCTGAAGGCGCAGGGCGGATTGCACAGTGCCGATGTGTTCAGACATGAGCGACTCGGCGCGCGCAATGTCGCCCGCCTCCAGGGCCTCGACGATGCGCACGTGGTCTGCACACGACTGTTCGGCATCGTGCGATGACTGGTAGAGCATGGCGATCAGCGTGGTGCGCGCAGTGAAGTCGCGCAGCGTGTCCGCCAGCAGTGTGTTGCCCAGGCACTCGGCCAGACACACATGAAAGTCGCCCAGAAGAAAACTGCGCGCGCCCACGTCGCTGCCCGCGAGGGCGGCTTTTTCACGTTGCAGATGGCTCTTGAGCTGGCGCACGGCCGCCTTGTCGACCGATTTGAGCTGGTGCAGCAAGCCCAGTTCGATCACGCGGCGTGCCTCAAAGGCTTCACGGGCCTCGTCCTCAGAAGGCTCGATCACATACCAGCCGCGCCGCGCACTCACGGTGACGATGCCGCGCGTGGAAAGCCGCGTGAGCGCTTCGCGCACGATGGTGCGGCTGCAGTCGAACAGCATGGCCAGTTGCTGCTCGCCCAGGCGCGAGCCCGGGGCAAGTTTTTGCGCCATCACGGCTTCGATGATGCGGTTGCTGATCTCGGTGGCGGTGGTCATTGCCTTGGGTGTTGCAGATTCCGTGCCAACTGGTATACAAGTGCGATGCACCACTGTGGCGCATCAAAGCGTCTCACCCCATGCCCTGGCCATGTCCCTGGCTTCACGAGCGGGGGGCACGTTCCCTGTGATGGCGGCGCCTGCCCACCTCTCCCACCTCTTTGGATCGCCCCGCTGGGCGCCTCTTTACCCAATCTCCTCAAGTTCTCCGCAATTGATTTGTAGGCTCTGCACCACTTTTGACCCATGCACTACAAGGAAGCACGCCGTGTCCCACCCTACGCAAATCGACTCTGCAGCCATTGCACACGCTTCCAGTCGACGCCGCCTGCTGGTATCTGCACTCGGGTTGATGGGCAGCGGCGGCCTGCTGACCCTGGCCGGTTGTGGCGGCGGGCTTGGCAGCGAAGCCAACGTGCGGTTCATCAACGCGACGGTGGATGACACCCAGGCGGACTTCTATCTGGGCAACACGCAGGCGGTCTCCAAGCTCTCCAACGGCGGCTCTATCTCCAGCTGGAACACGGTGGATGCCGAGTCCACCCAGTTTGCGCTGTACAACGGCGGGGGCTCGTCGGCGCAGCTCACAGAAACACGCACGCTGGACGAAGACAGCTACACGAGCGTGCTGGCGTATGGCTCGCTGGCCAACAGCATGAAATTTCGCTTTTTTGCCGAAACAAACAGCAGCGCATCCAGCGGCAGCGTGAAGGTGCGCCTGTTTCACGCGGCAGAAAGCCTGTCGGGCCTGGACCTCTACGTCACCAACACCACGAGCCTGAGCGGCTTGAGCCCGACGGCCACCGTGGGCGCCTACGGAGAGCTGAGTGACTTTGGAACCGTCAATTCGGGCACCTATCGCATCCGCATCACCACCAAAAACGACCAGAGCAACGTGCTGTTCGACTACACCACGCAGATCAACCTGTCGAGCACCTCGGTGCACACGCTGGTGGTGGTTCCACGCCCCAGCGGCTCTTACCCCAACGTGAGTGCGCTGCAAGAAAAGGGCGACTCGGCCCTGCTGGCCAACGCACTGGTCTAGCGCTGGTGTAGCCCCAGTCGGCTTACAGCACCCCGCCCCACACCGCAAAACGCGCCGCGTCACGGGGCGTTGCGGGGCCCACCACGCAGCGCCCCGGCGTGTTGAACACTTGGACCGCCGGGTGGTCCGCCCTGTGGGGTAGCCAGCCCGGCGCCCCCTGGTGCGCAAACTGCGCCCACGCGCAGTGCATGGCGTCGCGCAGTTCCTCGGGGGCTGATGGCCCGGTGAACTCCAGGCCCTGCGGGCTGTTCAGGTTGCCCAGGGCAAACGGCAGCTCTACCGCGTGTGCGGCACCCAGTCGGCCACGCCACTGGGGCGAGGGCCACTCGAACGTGTAGCGGTACGTTTCCAGCCCGGCCTCACGGGCCAGGTCGGCAATGCGCATCGCCGGCACGCGGTAGTAATAGTCGGACTGCAGGGCGCTGAGCAGCTCGCCGGGCGTGGGGACGCGATCGGTGTGCCAGTGCGCCCGATAAGTCTGCAGCGCCTGCAAAGGCAAACCTGCGTCCTGCACGAAGGCCTGCATCTGGGCGTCGGTCACGCGGTCCATGGCGCCGCCAGGCACGTGGTACAGGTGCATCTCATCGGCATTGCTGCCCACAAGCACCCGCAGTTGCGGAGGGTGCGACATCCACCCCTCACGCATCGCTTGGAGCGGCGGGGCGTGCAACACCTGTCCATCCACCACGGGGCGCAAGGGAAAGAAGTTGCGCCCACCCAGCCCGTGCGCAGCGCGCAGCGCGGGCTCTGCAGCCAGCCGGTGCACGGCATGCAGCAGGGCCTGCTGCGGCGCCTGCTGCACGCCGGCCCGCGTTGGCGGCACGCCCGCCAGGTGGGCCACTGCATGGCGCGCGGCCGTGGCCTCGTCCAGCGTCTGGCAGGCCACACTGGGGCTTTGCAAAATGGCTTGCGAGAACAGCCCCCGCGACGCGGGCATGCCCAGCAGGCACGCCAGCGCCCCGGCCCCGGCAGACTGGCCAAACACCGTCACCCTTGCCGGGTCGCCGCCCCAGGCGGCAATGTGTTGCTGCACCCACTGCAGGGCCGCCAGTTGGTCCAAAAGCCCCCGGTTGGCGGGTGCGCCGTCCAGCTGCATGAAGCCATCCACCCCCAACCGGTATTGCAGCGACACCCACACCACCCCTTGGCGCGCAAACGAGGTGCCGTCGTACAGCGGGTCGCTCGCAGCGCCTCGAAAGAAGCCGCCGCCGTGCACCCAGACCATCACGGGCAACCGGGCCCCAGGCTCGCACACGGGCGCCCACACATTCACCGCCAGGCAGTCTTCACCCCCTTGCGCAGCGTCGCCGGGCCGCGCCGTGCGGGCCAGCTGGGGCGCCATGGGGGCGAACTGGCGCGCTTCGCGCACGCCCGTCCAGGGGGTTTGCGGCACCGGCGCCGCAAACCGCTGGGCGCCATAGGGCGCCTGGGCATAGGGCACACCACGAAACACCCGCACACTTTCAGCGGCCCATGCACCGCGCAGCCGCCCGCCATGGGGCAGCATCACCTCAGGGGCGGTCGTCTGCTGCGTCACTCTGTGGCCAGGCCCAGCTTGTCGATCAGTGGGCGCCACACTGCGGCATCGCGTGCCGCCCAGGCGCGCGCGTCTGCGGGTGTTGAGCTGGTCAGCGTCACGTTCATGGCTTCCAGGCGCGACTTGTATTGCGCGTCGGTGCGGCATTTCTCTGTGACGGTGTTGAGCTTGTTCACAAGTTCTGGCGGCGTACCAGCCTTGGCCACCACAGCAATCCAGGCGGGCCGCGCAAGATCGCTGGCCGCAGGCAGTGCCTCCGCGATCGTGGGCACATCGGGCAGCAACGACGAGCGCTGCGCGCCAAACAGCACAAGGGGCACCAGCTTGCCAGCCTTGACCTGTGCCGCCGCCGTGCCGATGACCAGCGTCATGGCATGGATCTGCTGGCCCATCAACGCCGTCAGACCCGCACCCTCACCGACAAAGGGAACATGGGTGCCAGGAACGCCCAGGCGCTCCACCAGCGACGCTGTGAGCAAGTGCGCGGGGCTGCCCCGTCCCGGCGATCCAAAATTGATACCGCCTGGCGTTGAGCGGGCCACTTTTTCCAGGTCCGCCAGTTTTGAAATGCCGAGCCCCGCCGGCACGGCCAACACGAGCGGCGATGTGCCCAACACGGCAACCCCATCGAAGTCGCGCAGCGGGTCGTAGGGTTGCTGCTTGTACACATACGGTGTGATGCTCATCTGCGACATGCCAATGCTCAGCAGGTTGTACGCATCGGCCGGCTGGCTTTTGAGGTAGTTGACCGCCAGGATGCCATTGGCCCCCGGCTTGTTCTGCACCACCACCGGCTGGCCCAGCTCGCGCGCGGCGCAATCCGCCCACACGCGGGTCATGGCGTCCGAGCCACTGCCTGGCGGCTGCTGCGCAATGAGCTGGATGGGCTTGGTGGGATACGCAGCGGGCTGCGCCAGCGCGGCGCCTGCCAGCAACAACAAGGCGCCCCACAGCGGGGTGCGCGGCACACGAGGGAAGCAAGGGGTCATTGTTTTGTCTCCTGTTTTTGGGTGGTGAGAGAAATGGGTTGCGCTGGCGCATGGCGCAGGCGTGCACCGCGCAGCAGTCGGGCGGCTAGCGGCGGCGATCGTGACCCTGGACAGGCAAGGCGTCGGCCGTTGCCGTTGCCGTTGCCGTTGCAGCTGCCATGGCGGCTTCGCAACGGGTGGCGATCAGGTCGGCGAGGCAGGCGAGCTGGGCTTGTTGTGTTGCATCGGGTGCGCAGCGCTGCGCAGGCGCAAAGAGCTGCAGCATGCCCAGCCCGCGCAGCGCGGAGAGCACCAGGCCCAACAAGCCGTCACGGTCGGCGTCGGCGGCAAGCTCTGGAAATGCCGTGAAGAACCCATCGCGCATGCGCAACTGCACGTTCTCACGCAAATCGGCGATGTGCCCCAGCACTTCTGGCTGGTTGCGGCAGCCCAGGTAGATGTTCCACGCCACGATGAAGCGTGGCTGCGCATAGACCAAGAGCCAGAACGCCTGCACAAACTGGGTCGCCCTTGCGCGCGGCTCCATTGCGCTGTCAGGCCACAGCGCGCCCGACAACACACTGTTCTCAATCAGCTCGCTCAACACGTTCATCATCAGCACCGCCTTGGACTCGAAGTGGTGCTGCACCGCCCCGGATGTCATGCCCGCAGACTTGGCCAGCTCGTGGATGGACATCTCCTCCAGGCTGCGGTGCTGAATCACCTCAATGGCCGTGGCGATCAGGTGCTGACGGGTAGCCGCGCTGCGTTCGGCATGCGTGCGGCGCACCCCGGCCTTGGGGGAAACACGGTGGTTCATGGCAGATTCACAATATACATTTCGAACGTAATGTATTGAGACAGACCATCGCCAACAAGCCCGTGAATACCCGAACGCGCCCCCCCAGCGCCAACCAGCGCGCACGGCCAACGCCCCTGCACGCGGCGACGGATACCGCCCCGCCGTGCACCCGCACACCGAGCGGAACCTAAAATGAACGCCACTGCCGACAACCGGAGACACCCCATGAACGCCCCCACCGCTGCTGCCCATCTGCTTCCAGAAATCCACCTTCGCGAGGTGCCGCAGGCTCTTATCGATGCGCTGCAATTGCGCTTTGGCGCCCAGTGCTCCCTGGCACAGGCGGTGCGCGAACAGCATGGCCGCGACGAAGGCTCCCTGCAGGCCCCGCCTCCCTCGGCCGTGGTGTTTGCCGAAAGCACGCAAGACGTGGCCGACGCCATCCAGCTGGCCAGCCAGTACAACGTGCCGGTGATTCCCTACGGCGCTGGCTCGTCGCTTGAAGGCCACCTGCTGGCCGTGCAGGGCGGCATCAGCATCGACGTAAGCCGCATGAACAAAGTGCTCAGCATCAACGCGGAAGACCTCACCGTGACGGTGCAACCCGGCATCACGCGCAAGGGCCTGAACGACGCCATCAAAGACACCGGCCTCTTCTTCCCCATCGACCCCGGTGCCGACGCCAGCATTGGCGGCATGGCGGCCACGCGCGCCAGCGGCACCAACGCCGTGCGCTACGGCACCATGCGCGAGAACGTACTGGCGCTGCAAGTCGTCACGGCCAGCGGTGAAGTGATTCACACCGGCACCCGCGCCAAAAAGAGCAGCGCGGGCTACGACCTGACGCGCCTGATGGTGGGCAGCGAAGGCACGCTGGGCATCATGACCGAGATCACCGTGCGCCTGTACCCGTTGCCCGAAGCCGTGAGCGCCGCGATCTGCTCGTTCCCAAGCATCGAGGCGGCGGTGCGCACCACCATCCAGACCATCCAGCTCGGCGTGCCGATTGCGCGCGTGGAGCTGATCGACCACCACACGGTGCGCATGGTCAACGCCCACAGCAAGCTCAACCTGCGCGAAGAACCCATGCTGCTGATGGAGTTCCACGGCTCGCCCGCCAGCGTGAAAGAGCAGGCCGAGACGGTGCAGGACATTGCCAGCGAATTTGGCGGCCAGGCGTTTGAATGGGCCAGCACACCGGAGGAACGCACACGCCTGTGGACCGCGCGGCACAACGCCTACTTTGCCGCCGTGCAAAGCCGCCCCGGCTGCCGCGCCATCAGCACCGACACCTGCGTGCCCATCAGCCGCCTGGCCGACTGCCTGCTCGAATCGGTGGACGAGGTCGAAGCCAGCGGCATCCCCTACTTCCTCGTCGGCCACGTGGGCGACGGCAACTTCCACTTCGGCTACCTCATCGACCCCCACAGCGCCGAAGAACGCACCAAAGCCGAAGCCATGAACCACACCCTGGTCGCACGCGCCCTCAGCATGGGCGGCACCTGCACGGGCGAGCATGGCGTGGGCATCCACAAGATGGGCTTTTTGCTGGACGAAACAGGCGCCGGTGCGGTGGACATGATGCGCGCCATCAAGCGTGCACTGGACCCGAAGAACATTCTGAATCCTGGGAAGATTTTTGCGATGTAAGGGGCAGCTGCGGTGCCACAGGTACGGCAGATTTCGCTATTTATTTGGTAGCTATTAGCGCTTTATCTATAAGCCATAGAGGCCATATTGATTGAGGAATTGACACCCCAGACTACATGACCAGGCTACACCGACCCCCTCGCTTGTCCGAACACGGCAGGCCGCAGAAACACCATGCCCTTTGACATGTACACCAACGGCCACCATGAAGCCATTGGTCACCACGAGGAGTTCATCTTCGCTCTGGCCCAGGCGGACGCGCCCCGCTTTCCCGCACTTTTATTGCTATGGGATGCGTACTACGAAGGCCCTCGCATCTCTTCAGTGCAGGCCAGCGGGTTGTTGCATGAACTGATCGCCCTGCTGGCCAGCCACGGCGGCACCAGCAACAAGGCACTGGCCCACACCGTCGTTCGCCTGTTGTCGTTCTTCAGCATGGCCTGCCAGGGCGGGCATGAGATCCAAACGCAGAGTGACTGACGGGGGGGCCTCCATGCCATGGCATCTTTGCAGAGCTTCACAACCGGAGGGTGACCCGCTACGATCCCTGCGGGCATGTGCCCAGAATAAGGAACCTCTGATGAGCCGAAGTTTGTGGATCTCTCGCACCCGTTTGATCGTCGCTGTGGTGGCAGCTGCCAGCTTCACCAGCGCCTGCTACGTGGTCCCTGTGGATCCTCGTACTGGTCAACCCGTTCAACCGCAAAGCCAGTCGGCTCCCCCTTCAGCCGTGGCCGCCCCCGTCACATTCCCGTCACGCCTGTACCCGGCCAACGACCTGGCCAGCCGGTACGGAATGATCAATGCCACGGTGACCAACGACCTGCATGGCCGGGGCACATTCAATGCCGTGATCAATGGCGAAGCCTTTGCGGGCGAGGCCACTCGCAAGGCGGGCTCCAGCCGTGAGGGAATCGCCAACGGTGCGGGCAATCGTGGCTCTTACCTCAGCTGCAATTACACATTGAACTCGTCCACACAAGGTGTTGGCCAGTGCAAGCTCTCTGACGGCGCTGTGTTCACCATGCACCTGGGCAACTGATGGCAAGCGCAGCCCTGGTCACGGGGTAGCGCTTTCACTATGACACCCGCCATGCGCGGCCACTGAAACGGCGCGCATGGTGTAGTTGAACACCAACCATCGGTAAGACACATGACAGACCACCTATCCATCAATGTGCAACGGCTCATGGATGTGCTGGCGCAAATGCGGGCGCGAGGTGCCACCACAGCGCTGACCACAGAGATCATTGCCCAGTACATGGGCGGTTTCCACTCCAACCAAGGGGTTCCAGTCAAAGACTCCTGGAACGCCCAGTTTGGGAAGTACCTTAAAGCACATGGAGCAGATCTCGGCATTGCAGAAGAGACATCCAGAATTCGGGTGGAGGTGAATAGCCACCCCACCACCTGCTCCCGATGGCGGCTGCCTGACTAGTGCTGGATGGACAACACCAAAACGCTAGCCCAGCGGCGATTGCGCACTGACATAGACATTCACCTTGTTGCAGCTGCTCGGTCGTTTTTGAAATTGACCCGCACTACATTCCTTGGCGCTCTGTGCATCGCGTTGACAGCGTGCGGCGCAGACGTGGCCACCATGGCAGTGACCACCACCAAACTGCAGGCAGCGTAAGCCAAGCAAGCGGCGGCTTAGGCCGAGCAAATCAGGGCGGGCCTGGCGCAAGCAGCACAAAGCGCCGAGGCGCGGACTTCGGCGGCGGACAGCCAATGACCGCTCACTGCCTCACCCGTGCACGGCGCGCGAATCGAGCGGCGCCTGCGCGCGGTCATGCATTCCGTAGTCCCGCACCACTGCCGCCACACGCAGGCGGTAGTCCGCAAAAACATGGTCGCGCCCAGCCGCCTGCGTGTGGCGGTGCGACTCCTGCTGGCGCCAGCGCGCCACAGCTTCTTCGTCGCGCCAGAAGGACAGGGACAAAAGCTTGCCAGTGTCGGTGAGGCTTTGAAAGCGTTCGATGGAAACAAACCCATCCACCCGATCCAGCAATGGCCGCAATGCAGATGCGGCCACAAGGTAAGCGTCTCGCTGGCCTTCGGCAGGCACCACCTCGAAGATCACGGCCATCATGGGGTGGCTTCGGTTTGGGCCGCCACAACCGGATGGGCCCGCAAGCCCAGCGTGCCTTCCACGCCCTGGGTAAAAGTGCGTTCCTCGCGCAGGATGAAGCGTTGCTCTTGGGCCCAGGCAAAGTGGGCGCGGCCCTCGGGGTCCGTGCGCAGGCGGGCACGGTAGGCCTCGTAGGCGGCCAGCGAATCAAATCCGATCAGCCCCCAGGCTTCGTAGTTGCTGCCCTCATGCGGCAAAAAATAGCCGAGAAGGTGGCCACCGCAGCGGGGAATGATCAAGCCCCAGCGGCGCGCATATTCCGCAAAGGCGTCGCGCTGAAAGGGGTCGATTTCGTAGCGAATAAAACAGGTGATCATGGCGTGCGCAGGGATGTTTTGCAGAGGCCTCCACGATAGGCGTCGCGCGCCCTGCCATGCTTCGCCGTAGAGCGAACCATGGCGGGCGCCATCCATGCCGCCCACCTGCGGAGCGCGCGCAACGCACTGTTTCAGCGTCGCAACGCAAGCTGGCTTTGCGCAACACCGCGCCAGTACAAAAGCCGAGACGGCCACCGGTGACCAAGCTGAGCACGCTTGCGCCCCGCACCCTGCGTGCTGAATGGGCCAGCGAAAAAATGGTCCGGAGGCGAACTTGCTGCACCACGACGAGGGCGTCCATGCGTCCCAGGCGTGTCCCAGGTGCGTTCCAAAGTGCCGCAGTTTGATGGAGGCTTTCCACCTGTCCACCGAAACGCTTGGGGCACAAACCCCAAGGCCGCGCACGGCCCATCCTGCGGCGCAGTCACGGCGATTGCAGCGGGTAGCGCGCGCCCTTCGGGTCCACCCCCACCTGCAGCAGGTTGATGACCCCCATCACGTCATCCACCAGCCCCACGGCCTGCTCCAGCGCTTCGGACTGCGCCTGCGACCGCACACAGCCTTTGAGTGTGACCAGGCGGCGCTCGCCCAGCACCCACACGCTGGTGTCGTCAAATCGCCCGTCCTGCTGGATGTATCGCTGCACGCGCGGGATGATCTCGGCGTCGTACAGGTACGAGTTGGGCAGACGGCAGCGCCCGACGCGGTGGCAGCTGCCACCGTGTTGCGAGCGCACATGGGCCAGCTCGCGCACCTCGGCCTCGGTGTAGAGCGGGCCCTCGGGCACGGGGCAGGACGCGATGGCGGAGGTGACCTGGACGAAAGGGTCGTTGAAGGCGTTGGTGCGCTGCGTGGGCGCGCGAGCGTCCTGGGCAAAGGCCACCGTTGCCGCCATGGCGGTCAGCGCCAACGCAATGAAAAACCGAGGGGGGACACAAGGCGGGCGCATAGGGGGCTCCTGGGGTGGATGAACGACAAGGGACACGCCACCAAACGATCGGCTAACGCAATGAAAGCACAGCACAGCACAGTGGCGAAGATACTGCCGTCTGCTGGTTGCGCAAGTTCTGTGGGCACAAGAATGCGGCGTTGGCCTGCAGACAGCGGTGGTTTGCCAAAGATGATGGACGAGAGGCGACTGAACGCACGACCGCACCGTGGCTGCAAACCGCAAGCAACTCTCAATTTCATAGCTACTAGCGCTTGACAGATAAGCGCCAGAGGCCATTTTTATTCAATTTTTATGGCAGCAACCGCCCTCGGATTCACCAGCCGACCCACCGGCTATGGCTTGCCGCCTACGATACTTTCTTGCCCATGCCCAGCAGTGACCTGATCGTTCACCGCCCCGAGGGCCTGTACTGCCCAGCCGGCGATTTCTACATCGACCCCTGGCGGCCGGTGGAGCGGGCCGTGATCACGCATGCGCACTCGGACCACGCGCGCAGGGGCTCGGCCCACTATCTGGCGCATCACGACAGCGAAGGCACGCTGCGCAACCGGCTGGGCGCGGACATCGATTTGCAGACACTCGTCTACGGCGACACCATCGACCACCATGGCGTGCGCGTGTCGCTGCACCCTGCGGGCCACGTGCTGGGGTCGGCCCAGGTGCGCATCGAGCACGGCGGGCAGGTGTGGGTGGCGTCGGGCGACTACAAGCTGGAGGACGACGGCACCTGCCCGCCATTCGAGCCGGTGCGCTGCCACACCTTCATCACCGAGTCGACCTTCGGCCTGCCCATTTACCGCTGGCCCTCGCAGCCGGTGCTGTTCGCCGACATCAATGCCTGGTGGGCTGCGAATGCCGCAGCGGGCAAGGCCAGCATCCTGTACGCGTATGCCTTCGGCAAGGCGCAGCGGCTGCTGCACGGGGTGGATGCGGACATCGGGCCGATCGTGGTGCATGGCGCGGTGGAGCCGCTCAATGCCGTCTACCGCACAGCAGGCGTGGCCCTGCCGCCCACCTTGCGCGTGACGGACACGGGCCTGACCAAGGCAGACCTGAAGCGGTCGCTGGTGCTGGCCCCGCCCTCGGCCGCAGGCACGCCCTGGCTCAAGCGCTTTGGCGAGCATTCCGATGCCTTTGCCAGCGGCTGGATGCTGGTGCGCGGCGCGCGCCGCCGGCGCGGCGTGGACCGGGGCTTCGTGATGAGCGACCACGCGGACTGGCCCAGCCTGCAAAAAGCCATTGGCGCCACCGGGGCCGAGCGCGTCATCGTCACCCACGGCAGCACCGACGTGATGGTGCGTTGGCTGTGCGAGCAGGGGCTGGATGCGCAGGTGTTTGCCACCGAGTACGGCGCCGACGACAACGATGGCGATGCAGGCGCAGCGCAGCCCGACGCGCCCGCACCTGAGGCTGCAGCATGAAGGCCTTTTCCGCGCTGTTCCAGGCGCTCGACGCTACCACCGCGCAGTCGGCCAAGCTGGCGGCACTGGTGGCCTACCTGCGCGTGGCGCCGCCGGCCGATGCGGCCTGGGCCACCTACTTCCTGGCGGGGGGCAAGCCGCGCCAGATGGTGCCCACCAAGCGGCTGAAGGCGCTGGCGCAGGAGGCGGCGGGCCTGCCCGAATGGCTGTTCGAAGAGAGCTACCAGGCCGTGGGCGACCTGGCCGAAACGCTGGCCCTGCTGCTGCCCCCGCCCGTGCAGCCGGTGGATTTGCCGCTGGCCGAGTGGATGGCCCAGTTACTGCCGCTGCGCGCCCTGCCACCCGAGGAGGCTGACGCCCGGCTGCGCACGCAGTGGAACATGCTGGGGCCGGAGCAGCGCTTCGTGTACTTCAAGCTCATCACCGGCAACTTCCGCGTGGGGGTGTCGCGCCTGCAGGTCACCCAGGCACTGGCCACGGTGAGCGCGCTGGACCCCAAGCGCATCGCCCACCGGCTCATGGGCTACACGCAGATCGGCCGGCAGCCCCGGGCGGACGATTACAACGCGCTGGTCGCGCCCGTGGATGCAGCCACGGATGGCGACGCCGGTGGCGCGGGGGATGCGGGCATGGCAGGCCAGCCCTACCCCTTCTTCCTGGCCCACCCGTTCAACCAACCCGTGGCCGAGATGCCCGCGCTGCTGGGCGCGCCCGGCGATTGGCTGGTGGAATGGAAGTGGGACGGCATCCGCGCGCAGATCGTGCGCCGGGGCGGTGCGGTCTGGGTCTGGTCGCGTGGCGAGGAACTGGTGACCGACCGCTTTCCCGAATTGGCCGACGCCGCGATGGCGGCCCTGCCCGACGGCACGGTCGTGGACGGCGAGATCCTGGTATGGCTGCCCGATGAGCCCCAGCCCCGCCCGTTTGCCGACCTGCAAAAGCGCCTGGGCCGCAAGACCCTGGGCCCCAAGCTGTTGCGCGAGCTGCCGGTGGTGCTGGTGACCTACGACCTGCTGGAGCATGCGGGCCAGGACCTGCGCCAGCAGCCGCAGCAGGCGCGCCGCACGCTGCTGGAGGCCACGCTGCAAGCGGACCTGGCCGCCGCCATCGCCCCCCCACCGCAGCACACCCTGCGGCTGAGCGCGCTGCTGCACGGCAATGGCTGGGATGATCTGGCGCACCAGCGTGAGGCCGCGCGTGGCATGGGCACCGAGGGCTTCATGCTCAAGCACCGCCAGGCGCACTATGGTGTGGGCCGCACCAAGGACGTGGGCGTGTGGTGGAAGTGGAAGATCGACCCCATGAGCGTGGACGCCGTGCTGATCTACGCCCAGCGCGGCCACGGCCGCCGCGCCAGCCTGTACAGCGACTACACCTTTGCCGTGTGGAACGGCCCGCCCGAAGACCCCGAGCGCCAGCTGGTGCCGTTCGCCAAGGCCTATTCGGGCCTGACGGACGTGGAGATCGGCCAGGTGGACGCCATCATCCGCAAGACCACGCGCGAGAGCTTCGGGCCCGTGCGCAGCGTGGATGCGACCATGGTCTTCGAGCTGGGCTTTGAGGGCATCGGCAAGAGCCCGCGCCACAAGAGCGGCATCGCGGTGCGCTTTCCGCGCATGCTGCGCTGGCGCCAGGACAAGACGGTGGCCGAGGCCGATACCTTGCAGACCCTGATGGCGCTTCTGCCGGGGCAGGACGCCGCCGCATGAGCACGGCCCGCCGCCCGCGCAAGCCGCTGCCCACGGTGGCCGCCAGTGCGGCCGCTGGCTGGATGGCCGCGCGCGGCTGGCAGCCCTTCGGCTTTCAGCAGGAGGTATGGCGCGCCATGGGCGAGGGCCGCTCGGGCCTGCTGCACGCCACCACCGGCGCGGGCAAGACCTATGCCGTGTGGCTGGGGGCGCTTCAGCACCTAGCACTGGCAGGCGCGCCGATGGTACCCACGGCAGAGGCGAGCGCGCGCACGGCCCTGCGCACACGCCGCGCGGCAGCGCCGCCGCTCACGGTGCTGTGGATCACCCCCATGCGCGCCCTGGCCGCCGATACGCTGCGTGCGCTGGTGGCACCCCTGCCCGACCTGGCGCCCCACTGGACCAGCGGCCTGCGCACCGGCGACACCGCCAGCGGCGAGCGCGCCGCGCAGGACCGCCGCCTGCCCACGCTGCTGGTGACCACGCCCGAAAGCGTGTCGCTGCTGCTGGCCCGCGCCGATGCCCACGAGCGCCTGCGCCACGTGCGGCTGGTGGTGGTGGACGAATGGCACGAACTGGTGGGCAACAAGCGCGGCTTGCAGGCGCAGCTGGCGCTGGCGCGCCTGTCGGGCTGGAACCCGGCCCTGCAGGTGTGGGGCATGTCGGCCACGCTGGGCAACCTGCAGGAGGCGCTGGACACGCTGCTGCCCCGCCCGGTGCCGGGCGCCCCCGCCGCACCGCCCGCCGTGCTGGTGCAGGGCCGCATCGACAAGGCCGTGCGCGTGGACGTGGTGCTGCCGGACAAGGTGGACCGTTTTGCCTGGGCCGGCCACATGGGCCTGGCGCTGCTGCCGCAGGTGGTGGAATCCATCGAGGCCTGTGCATCCTCACTGGTGTTCACCAACACCCGTTCGCAGGCCGAGCGCTGGTACCAGGCGCTGCTGGAGGCACGGCCCGACTGGGCCGGCACGATCGCGTTGCACCACGGATCACTGAGCCAGGAGGTGCGCGCATGGGTGGAGAACGGCCTGAAGACCGGCGCGCTGAAAGCCGTGGTTTGCACCTCCAGCCTGGACCTGGGCGTGGACTTTTTGCCGGTGGAGCAGGTGCTGCAGATCGGCTCGGCCAAGGGCGTGGGGCGGCTGGTGCAGCGCGCGGGCCGATCGGGCCACGCGCCGGGGCGCACGTCGAGCATCACCCTGGTGCCCACGCACAGCCTGGAGCTGGTGGAGGCCGCGGCTGCGCGCCACGCGCTGGCGCTGGGCCGCATCGAAGGCCGGCACACACCGCGCGCGCCGCTCGATGTGCTGGTGCAGCACCTAGTCACCGTGGCACTGGGCGGTGGCTTCGTGCCCGAGGCGCTGCTGGCCGAGGTGCGCCGCGCGCCGGCCTACGCCACGCTGGCCGACAACGACTGGCAATGGGCGCTGCAGTTTGTGCGCCAGGGCGGGGCCTCGCTGGCCACGTACCCGGACTTTCACCGCGTGGTGCCCGACGAAGCAGGCATCTGGCGTTTGCCCGATGCCCGCCTCGCGCGCCGCCACCGCAGCAACATCGGCACCATCGTGAGCGACGCCAGCATGCAGGTGCAGTTTGTGAGCGGCGGGCGCCTAGGGTCGGTGGAAGAGAGCTTCATCGCCCGGCTGCGCAAGGGTGATGTGTTCATGTTCGCGGGCCGCCTGCTGGAGCTGGTGCGCACCCAGCAGATGACGGCCTATGTGCGCATCGCCCCCAAAGGCAGCGCCGCGCTGCCGCGCTGGAACGGCGGGCGCATGCCGCTGTCGAACACGCTGGCCGACGCCATGCTGGAGATGCTGGAGCAGGCCGAGCGCGGCGAGTTCACCACGCCCGAGATGCGCTGCGCCCAGCCGCTGCTGGAACTGCAGCAGGCCTGGTCAGCCCTGCCCACGCCGGGCCGCCTGGTGGCGGAGACACTGCACACCCGCGAAGGCTGGCACCTGTACCTGTACCCGCTGGCAGGCCGCCTGGTGCACTTGGGACTGGCCGGGCTGCTGGCCTGGCGCGCGTCGCAGCAGGTGGCCAACACCTTCTCCATCGCGGTCAACGACTACGGGCTGGAGCTGCTGTCGGCCAAGCCCATCGACTGGGCCGCGCTGCTGCCGCGCATCCTGGGCGAAGGCACGCCCACCGCCAGGGGCAGCGGTCTCGAAGAGGAGGTGCTCGCCAGCCTCAACGCCACCGAGATGGCCCGGCGGCGTTTTAGAGAGATTGCGCGCATCGCGGGCCTCATCTTCCAGAGCCACCCGGGCGAGCAGCGCAGCAGCCGCCAGCTGCAGGCGTCGTCGTCGCTGTACTATGACGTGTTCGCCCAGTACGACCCCGACAACCTGCTGCTGGCCCAGGCCCGCGCCGAGCTACTGGCCAATGAGCTGGACCTGGATCGCCTCGCCCGCACGCTGCGCGGCATGCAGGCGCAGACCCTGTCCATCCATGCGCTGGAGCGCCCCACCCCGTTTGCCCTGCCGCTGATGGTGGAACGCTTTCGCGAGCGCCTGAGCACCGAGACCCTGGCCGACCGCCTGGCGCGCATGGTGCAGGCGCTGGAGAAGGCCGCCGACGACACCACCGGCACCCACCTCGCCGACCATCCTGTGGACCCATCTGCCATGGCCTGGGATGTCCCCGAGGGCGCCACCGCTTCGGCGCCCCGGAGAGCCCAAGGACGCCGCGGATTTTGAGACCTATGACCTTGCCCGCAAACGCAGACACCTCCTTCAGCCCACCGCGCCCGCAAGTGCCTGCTGGCGCCTACGCCATCACCTTGCCCTGCGGCACGGCACTGTGGCTACTGCCCCAGCGGGCCGTGTGGTGGCCGGCAGCGCGCATGGCGTTTGTGGCGGATGTGCACTTTGGCAAGGCGGCTACGTTCCGCCGCGCTGGGCTGCCTGTGCCGCACGGCACCACGGGGGACAACCTGGTGCGGCTTGACGAAGTGTTGCGTGTCACAGGCGCACAGCACCTCGTGTTTCTGGGAGATTTCCTCCATGCGCACAGCGGTGCCGACGCCCCCCTATGGAACCAGCTGCGGCCCTGGCGCGAGCGCCACGCCGGGGTCCACATGACACTGGTGCGCGGAAACCATGATCTGCACGCGGGAGACCCGCCACCATGGCTGGCCTTGCCCGCCGTGAGCGAGCCCTGGTCGCCCCGCGCCGATACTCCTTTGCTGGCCTGCCACCACCCGCAAGCGGCTGTGGGCCACACGGTGCTGGCGGGGCACATGCACCCCGCGCTGCGACTCACAGGCCCTGGGCGCGACTCCCTGCGAATGCCATGTTTTGGCTGGGGGGATGGGCAGCTGATTCTGCCGGCCTTCGGTGCGTTGACCGGCGCATCGCCCACCGAGCTTGCGCGCACCTGGGCGCGGTTTGTGGTCACTCCGGACCGTGTCGTGGCTGTCGCGCCTCGCTTTTCATAGAAAAGCCCTGGCAACCCTCTGCAGGAACCACCGCGCGGTGCGCATCTGCAGGTCGGCCGCCTTGCGGTGTTGCAACTACGCGCAATAACGAGGGCTGCTGTGTTTTGCGCCTTGCAGCCCGCCCGCGCCGATCCGCAATGCACACGTTCTGCTCCATGCATGCGAAGGATTGCTTGCCGATCACAAAGCAGCACCAACCCACCCAAACCGCTCGGCTCAAAAGGGTGATCTCGCCTTTTTTTGGTGAAAAAAATGCAACGGGCTTATGATAATTTTGCATTGTGAGATTCGATTGCAAAAACGGCGGGCACAGACAGCCCCGAGCAAGGAGAATCTGAGAGCATCCGCGTTTGGCCCCGCTGCAGCGCAGCCAGGGGCATTTACATACTCTGTTTCGTGAGACAAGCCATGACGACCCAGCAACCGACCATCATCTACACCCTGACCGACGAGGCACCTCGCCTGGCCACGGCTTCTTTTCTGCCATTGATTCGCGCGTTTACCGCGCCCGCTGGCATCAACGTGCTGGAGTCCGACATATCGGTGGCTGCCCGCGTGCTCGGCGAGTTCCCCGAGTTTTTGAAGGAAGACCAGCGCGCGCCCAATACGCTCGCCGAGCTGGGCAAGAAGACCCTGCAGGCCGACGCCAACATCATCAAGCTGCCCAATATCAGCGCCTCGGTGGGCCAGTTGCAAGCCTGTATCAAGGAACTGCAAGGCAAGGGCTATGCGCTGCCCGACTACCCGGAAGACCCGAAGACGGACGAAGAAAAATCGATCCGTTCGCGCTATGCCAAGTGCATTGGCAGTGCCGTGAACCCCGTGCTGCGCGAGGGCAACTCGGACCGCCGCGCGCCCAAGGCCGTCAAGGAATACGCACGCAAAAACCCCCACAGCATGGCCGAATGGAGCCAGGCTTCGCGCTCGCATGTGTCGCACATGCACGCTGGCGACTTCTACCATGGCGAAAAGTCCATGACGCTGGACCGCGCACGTGACGTGAAGATGGAACTGATCACCCAAAGCGGCAAGACCGTGGTCCTCAAGGCCAAGGTCTCGCTGCTTGACCGAGAAATCATCGACAGCATGTTCATGAGCAAGAAGGCACTGGTCGAGTTCTACGAAAAGGAAATCGAAGATGCGCACAAGACGGGCGTGATGTTCTCGCTGCACGTCAAGGCCACGATGATGAAGGTGTCCCACCCCATCGTGTTCGGCCACTGCGTGAAGATCTTCTACAAAGACGCTTTCGCCAAGCATGGCAAGCTGTTTGACGAGCTGGGCGTGAACGTGAACAACGGCATGGCCAACCTGTACGAAAAGGTCGCCACCCTGCCCACCGCGCAGCGCGAAGAAGTCCTGAAGGACCTGCACGCTTGCCACGCAGGCCGCCCCGAGCTGGCCATGGTCGATTCGGCCAAGGGCATCACCAACTTCCACTCGCCCAACGACATCATCGTGGACGCGTCCATGCCCGCGATGATCCGCAACGGCGGCAAGATGTGGGGTGCTGATGGCCGCCTGAAGGACGTGAAGGCCGTGATGCCCGAGTCGACCTTCGCCCGCATCTACCAAGAAATCATCAACTTCTGCAAATGGCACGGCGCATTCGACCCCAAGACCATGGGCACGGTGCCTAACGTGGGCCTGATGGCCCAGCAGGCCGAAGAGTACGGCTCGCACGACAAGACGTTTGAGATCACCGAAGACGGCGTGGCCAACATCACCGACCTGGCCACCGGCGAAGTGCTGCTCTCGCAGAACGTCGAAGCCGGCGACATCTGGCGCATGTGCCAGGTCAAGGACGCTGCGATCCGCGACTGGGTGAAGCTGGCTGTGAACCGCGCCCGCAACTCCGGCATGCCTGTGGTGTTCTGGCTCGACTCTTACCGCCCGCACGAAGCGCAGCTGATCACCAAGGTCAAGATGTACCTGCACGAGCACGACATCACCGGCCTGGACATTCAGATCATGAGCCAGGTGCGTGCGATGCGCTACACGCTCGAGCGCGTGATCCGTGGCCTGGACACCATCAGCGCCACCGGCAACATCCTGCGCGACTACCTGACCGACCTGTTCCCCATTATGGAACTGGGCACCTCGGCCAAGATGCTCTCCATCGTGCCGTTGATGGCAGGTGGCGGCATGTACGAAACAGGCGCGGGCGGCTCTGCGCCCAAGCACGTGCAGCAACTGGTGGAAGAAAACCACCTGCGCTGGGATTCGCTCGGTGAGTTCCTGGCGCTGGCCGTGTCGCTCGAAGACCTCGGCCTGAAGACCGGCAACGCGCAGGCCAAGGTGCTGTCCAAGACGCTGGACGCCGCCACCGGCAAGCTGCTGGACAACAACAAGAACCCCTCGCCCAAGACCGGCCAGCTTGACAACCGGGGCAGCCAGTTTTATCTGGCCTTGTACTGGGCGCAGGCTCTGGCAGAGCAGACCGAAGACGCCGAACTGGCCAAGCGGTTCGCACCACTGGCCAAGCAGTTGGGTGACAACGAGCAGACCATCGTGGCCGAACTTGCGGCAGTGCAGGGCCACCCTGCAGATATCGGCGGCTACTACCTGCCCGACACCGCCAAACTCGATGCCGTGATGCGCCCCAGCCAGACCCTGAACAACGTGTTGAAGGCATTGGCCTGACACAGGTAGGCGCCGGCATGGCCGTCGCTTTAATGGCGCGTTGAGTGCGCACATAGAAAGAGGCCCCGTTGATCGGGGCCTTTTTTTATGCCATGCCGCACCTTCTGCGCCTTCGGGTGGTCCTGAGAACGTGTTCACGCTCTCGCAGGAGCCGCTGAGGGATCGCGCACGTTCTTACGCTACGAGCCGCCGAACCCGATGGGTTCGCTACCCCGGCAGGGTTTTTCCAAGTCTCATGAGCGGGATACAGGCCGTTATGGATCGGGGCCGATCCACATCACCAGCGCTCGCATCTCCCTGCCTCGGTTGGGGGCTACACCGACTAACGTCATAATTACGAATCACTCTCATCAACAATAGCATTCTAAGAAATACCCATGGCCACCAGCGCAGTTTCCCGTTTGCACCTTGTTTCGCGCATCGCTGCGGGCGTATTGGGGGGCTACGCGTTCACATGGGGGTTTATCGCTCTGGGTATCGGCCTGTTGTTCGCCGCCCGGGTGGAGTTTCATGACGCCGAAGCGCTGGGCTATATCTTGGGCTTTGTCGTCTTTCTGGTGGTCTTTCTATGGGCGTTTTCGGCGGCCAGCCTCCGTCGCGTGTGGCTGGTGTTGGCGGGTGGCGGAGCACTGATGACCGCCGCGGCTTGGCTGGTGCAGCAGGCACTGCTCTGAAATCGCCCCGCCCCTCACACTCTCAAGGAGACCCCCATGTTCCAAAACTTCCGGCTCACCATGGCCTGGCTGCACACCTGGTTTGGCCTGGTGCTGGGCTTTGTGTTGATGGTGGTCTTCTTCTTCGGTTCGCTCTCGGTTTTCGACCGCGAGATTGACCGTTGGGCCATCCCCGCGTCGCGTTTTGAACCGCAACCCATGCCTTCATTCGACAAGGTGCTGTTGCCGGTCTTTCAGGACATGAAACCCAGCGCACAGAGCATCGAGGCCGCCAAGAGCCGCGTGAACGGGCCCATGGCGCACGATTTTCCGGTCATCAAGCGTTGGGGCGCCTACACCACCCATCGCGACCCGGTGCTGGGAGTGTTCGCGGGCTATGAGCTGCCCCAGGCCAAGGACCCCGAAGACACCGTGTGGGGCAACCGCACCATTGACCCGCGCACGGGCGCAGCACTGCCCGACGACCACCTCAAGATCGGCAGCCAGTTTTTTTACCCGCTGCATTACAGCCTCAACCTGAACTGGAAGAGCATCGGCACCTGGATCGTGGGTTTTGCTGCGCTGATGATGCTGGTGGCGCTGGTGAGTGGCGTGATCATGCACCGCAAGATCTTCCGGGAGCTGTTCACTTTTCGGCCCCAAAAACACACGCAGCGCAGCGCGCTGGACCTGCACAACCTGACGGGCGTAGTGGCGTTGCCGTTTCACTTCATCTTCGCCTTCTCGGGTTTGGTCATTTTTGGCAGCATCTACTTCCCGGTCACCCACACCCAACTGCACCCGCTGCACGAGCTGCACGAAAAATACGAGGCCGCAGAAACCGGCCTGCCCCATGACCGCGCGGGTGTGGCCGGCGCGCTGGCTTCGGTGGACGCCATGGTGGCCACCGCACAAAGCCGCTGGGCGGCGCAGGGCATGGCAGGCGATGTGGGTTTTCTGTCGGTGCAACACGTGGGCGACGCCAATGGATACGTGAGCATCTACCGCGCGGGCACCGACCGCATTGCGCTGGTGGGCAACGGCATCCACTTCAAGGCCAGCACCGGCGAGGTGCTGCGTGAAGACCCGCCGCTGACCCCGGTAGCCAGCGTCAACCCCTTCCTCACCGGCCTGCACCTGCAGCATTTCCGCCACTGGCTTTTGCGCTGGTTGTACGTACTGGGCGGCCTATCGGGCTGCGTGTGTATTGCGACGGGATTTCTCTTTTTTGTCGAAAAGCGCAAACGGCAACATGCCAAACAGGGATCCAGTGGCGCCCGATGGGTCGACGCTTTTGCAGTGTCCACCGTGACGGGCATGCTGATCGCCACCTTCTCGATGCTCATCGGCAACCGTGTCTTGCCGCAGGACCTTGCCGGGCGCGGGGACTGGGAACAGGCGGTGTTCTGCGGCGCGTGGCTTATGGCGTTTTTTCACGGCGTCTGGCGCACCGCGCCCGTCGCCAGTGGCCGCATGGCGCCAGCCTGGGCCGAGCAGTGCTGGGCGATTGCGGTGTTGGGAGTGGCGGCCGTTGTGCTCAACGCGGTGACCACCGGAGACCACCTGCTGCACACCGTCCGCATCGGCTATTGGCCCGTGGCCGGTGTGGACCTGGCCATCCTGGCCAGCGCTGCATTGGCGGTTGTGGCGGCCCGCAAGCTCCAGGCCCGCGCGCACCGCCCATGGGCCTCACCGGGCATCCGCCCGGGGGCAAACAATAGCCAGAAAACGGCCACGGTGGAGACAGCCCGTGCGTGATGCCCTGATGCTTGGGGCGGCCCTGGCCGCCAATATCACCAGCCTTGGCTGGCTGGCCCTGTCGATGGAGGTGCACTGGGAGCAGGTGCACGGCAACGAGCCGCTTTCGCGCAGCGCGGTACGCACTCTGCGCTGGCTGGGCGCTGCGGGACTGGCGGCTGGGCTGGGCTTTTGCCTTGTCGTAGACCACGCGTCCATGGCCGCACTGGTGTGGTTCATGGCGCTGGCAGGCGCAGCGCTCACCATCGCCTTCACCCTGTCGTGGCGCCCACGTGTGTTGCGTGTACTGGCGCCCTGGGTGCGCCGCACCCGTGCCAACACGGCTTGAACACGCGCTGTCGGCAGACCGGAGCGTCCAGGGCCACCGAGGTCAGACCTTGCCCATGTAATCGCGTTTGCCCAGTTCCACGCCGTTGTGGCGGGCCAGGTCGTAGGCCGTGGTCACGTGAAAGAAGAACTGAGGCAGACCGTAGTGCAGCAGGTAGTGCTCGCCCATAAATTGCTTTTCGCGCGGTGTGCCGGGCTGAATCGTCACCTGGCGCGTGGCTGCATCAGCAAATTTTTCAGCGGGCAGGCTGTCCATAAAACCCAGCACCGCATCAATGCGGGCCGTCAGGTCGGCAAAACCGGGGCGCTCTGCATCAGGAAACGAGGGAACCTCCTCGCCCGCCAGGCGCGCGGACACGCCCTTGGCGAAATCACAGGCGATCAGCACCTGGCGCGCCAGTGGAAACATGTCGGGGAACAGCCGGGCCTGCAGCAAGGCATCGGGGTCGATCTTGCGTGCCGTGGCGTGGGCCTCGGTCTTGGCCAGAATGTCTTTGAGTGCCCCCAGCATCTGGCGAAACACGGGGATGCTGGTGTTGTACATGGAGGTGGTCATGAAGGGATAGGTCCTGGGGTTGGTCGATAGGCCGGCGGCACACCCCCGCGTCATGCGGGGCGCGCGCAACGTCGCCGCGCGTGATTGCAACACAACCGACTAAAACCTGTGGGATGTGCGCGAACTCCCCCGTTCGCCACCCGCCAGCCCCCGCAAAAACGCACTCAGGCTACGGCTGCCACGGGCCGCGCGGCGCGGGCCGCCACCCCAACACCCACCAGGGCCGCCGACACCACGCTCAGCGCCAGCGTAGCGGCCGATCCATAGAAGATGCCCGAGGTCATGCCATGGTCCAGCATGGCGCCAAAGACGGGGGCGGACAGACAAAAGCCCAGGTCCAGCCCCGAGTACACCGTGCCATACACCCGCCCCGTGGCGCCGGGGGGCGCAGCGCGCTTGATCAGCATGTCGCGCGAGGGGCCCGCCAGGCCCGTGCCCAGCCCCGCCACCGAGGCCACCACCAGCGCCGCCATGCCCGGCAACAGCCCGGACCCCACCACCACCAGCAGCGCGGCCGAACCCAGCAGGCACACCGAGATGATTTTCTCCAGCCGCTGCACACGCCCCACCAGAAATCCGCCCACCAGCATGCCCGCCGCGCCACACAGCATGTAACCCGTCACCACCATGGCGGTGAGGCTGAGCGGCAGGCCCACCATGGAATGCAGCGCGGGGCTGGCAAAGCTCTGGATGGCGCTCAGTGCACAGGTGCTCCAGAAGAAAAATGAAAAACACAGCCACACTGAAGGCAGCTTGAGGAAGGCCATGGGATGCTCGCTCTTGGCTTCACCCACTCCACCCTTGGCCTGGTGCGCCCACGCGCCCTGGCGGTCGTCGATGGCATCGCGGTTCCACACCATGATGGCCAACACCATCAGGGCCAACAGCGCACCACACAGGCAGGCCGTGCGCCACGAGCCGGTGGCCGTGGCAATGCCCGCCATGAACACGGGCGCCGTGGCCCAGCCCAGGTTGCCACTGATGCCATGCACCGCAAAACCATGGCCCAGGCGCTGCGGCGATACACGCTTGTTCAAAATGGTGAAGTCCACCGGGTGAAACGGTGCGTTGCCCAGCCCGGCCAGCGCAGACGCCAGCAACAGACCCGCATAGCCGTGCGCGGTGCCGGCCACCAAACCCGCCGCCGCAAAACTCGACAGCGCAAAAAACATCACCGGCCGCGCGCCCACGCGGTCCACCAGAAAGCCCGACAGCGCCTGGCCCACGCCCGAGATCACAAAAAACACCGACACCAGCAGGCCCAGCTCGGAATAGCTGAAGCCAAACTCGCCGATCAGCCAGGGGAACAGCGGTGGCAGCAGCATGTGAAAAAAGTGCGAGCTGCCGTGGGCCAGGCCGATGAGGCCGATGGTGCGGGCGTCCTGCCGCAAAGGGACAGGGCTGGAGGGGGCTGCGGAGGAAGAGGCGGTCATGGGCTTGATCTTAGGCAGGCGGGCCTCGGCAGGTTTACGATAGACAGACAATCTCTATCGCAAACATGCCAACCCCCACGCCCCAGCACCCCAGCGCCGACGTCATGCCCCGCTCAAAGCGCGGAGAGGGCCGCGGGCTGTCATATGTGGGCTCGCTCACCCCGGAGCTGTTTGTGCCGACCGCCGACCGACCGGTGCGCGCCAAGCTGCGCTGGCTGGCCGCCGACACCCAGGTCATGCCCCACAGCCACCCCTGGGCGCAGGTGGCGATATCGATCACGGGCGTGATCCGGCTCACGGTGAGCCACGGCACTTACATCGTGCCGCCCTCGCGCGCACTGTGGATTCCACCCGGTGTGGAGCACGCTGTGACCATGGTGGAAGACGCCGACCTGCGCACGCTGTACGTTCACCAGCCCCGCGGCCGGTGCGGGCCAGGCGCCCTGGGCAGTGACAGCCCGGGCCAGCGCAGCGATGGCGACACGGCCGCCTGGCGCCAATGCCGCGTGCTGGAGGTGTCCGACCTGTTGCGCGCGCTGGTGCGCGAGATGCCCACCACACCGGACAGCGGCACCGCCCTGACGCCCGCCGGACAACAGCGCGAGCGGCACCTGAGCGCGCTGATCCGCGACGAACTGGCCCGCGCCGCCGTCGTGAAACTGGGCGTGGACCTGCCCCAGGACAAACGCCTGCGCCACCTGTGCGAGGCCGTGCTGGCCGACCCCACCCGCCACGAAACCCTGGCTGGCTGGGCACACGACACGGGCGCCAGCCCCCGCACCGTGGCGCGGCTGTTCCGCTCCGAACTCGGCCACACCTTCACCCAATGGCGCCAGCAGGTGATCCTGGCCAAGGCCGTGTCGCTGGCCGCCGGCCGCATGCCCATGGGCCAAATCGCCGCCGAGCTGGGCTACAGCCCGAGCGCGTTCAGTGCCATGGTGCGCAAGTCGGTGGGGCAGCCGCCGGGTCGGTTTCTGGGGCAGCAGCAGCCGGGGAATGAAATCCGCTGAGGCCGCAATGCGCCTAGCGCCGCGCCCCACATGACCCCGACCCCATCGACCCTTGCCCCTAGCTGATCGCGGGAAGCCCCCTTGGGGCGCTGGTATCCGGGGTCTGCCTATTTTTATATCAAAATGGCCTACAGTGCTTATGGGACAAGCGCATGCAGCTATAAAAATCGCAGCAATCAAATACCCCAATGCCAGCAACACCCACCCGGCGCCGCTAAGGTGGCAGCCTGCCCATCACGCCCAACCCCATGACACCCACACCGCCCACCCGCACCATCCACAGCTACGAGCCCCGCCTGGGCCACGGGCTGCCGCACGACCCGTTCAACGCCATCGTGGGGCCCCGCCCCATTGGCTGGATCTCCACGCAGAGCGCCACGGGCGCCACCAACCTGGCGCCCTACAGCTTCTTCAACGCCTTCAACTATGTGCCGCCCATCGTGGGCTTTGCCAGCATTGGCTACAAAGACACGGTGCGCAACGTCGAGGCCACGGGCGAATTTGTGTGGAACCTGGCCACGCGCGATCTGGCCGAGGTGATGAACCAGAGCTGCGCTGCGGTGCCACCCGAGGTGAGCGAGTTCAACCTCACGGGCCTCACCGCCCTGCCCTCCACCCGCGTGCGCCCACCGCGTGTGGCCGAAAGCCCGGTCACCTTTGAATGCCGCAGCACGCAGATCCTGCAGCTGCAGGGCGTAGACGGGGCGAAGGTCGACACCTGGCTGGTGCTGGGCGAAGTCGTGGCTGTGCACATCGACCAGGCGCTGCTGAAGGACGGTGTGTACGACACGGCCGGCGCCGGCCACATCCTGCGCGGCGGCGGCCCGGCTGACTACTTCACGGTGGGGCCGGAGCAGTTGTTCAAGATGTACCGGCCTCGATAACAAGGCACGCTCCACAGCCCAACGCCTGTCAGAACCTGTTCAAAGAACGCGTTCAGGCTGCCGCCTTGTTCTGCACCAGGTCCATGGCAAAACGGCCGTGCCCCACGGACCAGTCGGAATAGTCGTTCTCGTGCATGAAGATGAACACATCGGCCGGGTCAACCCCCGCCATGGCCTGCAGGTTGCGCGCGATGGCGGCGTAGAGGGTTCGTTTCATCGCGTCGCTGCGGCCACGCCGCAGCGTGATCTCCACCACCACCACACGTTCAGAGCGCGCCACGCCATTAAACGTGGGGCTGCAGGCAAATTCGCCCGGCGCGTAGCTGGCCACCATGTTGAACAGCTCGTCTGGCGGCATGCCAATCGCGTCCACCAGCGCCTGGTGAATGCCTTGCACGATGGCATCGCGCGTGTCGGCGGGGGTGTCCCGCGGGACGTTGGTGCGGATAAAGGGCAAGGGGTTCTCCTATGTTCATTAAATTCAAATAAATTCACTCATGTGAGCGACAGCCCTATCGCAGGCATTGAGAGCTTTCAGCGCTTATTCAACAATCGATTGTTGCTATCAACTTAGTGATTGAAAAGCGATGATTTCGCTGAAATGATGTGCATTAAAATCACATAGATGAGCCACCGCCTGCCCCCACTGAGTGCCCTGCGTGCGTTTGAGGCGGCGGCCCGGCTGGGGCGCATGACGGCGGCGGCGGACGAGTTGTCGGTCACGCCCGGTGCCATCAGCCGCCAGGTCCGGCAGCTGGAGCAATACCTGGGCGTGCCGCTGTTTGGCGGCAGCAAGGCCCGCCCCACCCTTACCTCGGCGGCGCACGTGCTGCAGCCGGTGCTGACCAACGCCTTTGCCCACATCGCAGATGCCGTGCGCGAGGTCAGCGACCCCAGCCGGGGGCCGCTGGACGTCGCCTGCTTCAGCACGTTCACCGTGAAGTGGCTGATCCCCCGGCTGTTCGACTTTCAGGCGCAGCACCCGGGCATCGAGGTGCGCCTGCGCACGTCCGACGCGGGCACCGATGACGGCCGCCTGCGCGGTGATCTGGTCATCACCACCGAAGCGTCTGCCCCAACGCGTGACACCCCCACCACGCAACGGCTGTTCCCAGAGCACCTGGGCCCGGTGCTAAGCCCCGAACTGGCGCAGCAGTGGCCGCTGCACCGCCCCGCAGACCTGACCGACCCGGCCCTGGCGCCCCTGCGCCTGCACACCCGCACGCGGCGCAACGCATGGGACATGTGGGGCACCGCCGTGGGCGCCCCCCTGCCCGCGCACTCGCCGTCGGCGCCCGAGTTCGAGCACTACTACTTCACCCTGGAAGCCGCCGTGCGCGGGCTGGGCATTGCCGTGGCCCCCTGGCATTTGGTGATGGACGATGTGCATGCCGGCCGACTGGTGGCCCCGCTGGGTTTTGTGGCATCGGGCTACGACTACGTGATGCAGCGCCGCACCAGCGGGACCCAGCCCCGGCTGGATGTGTTCTGCGCCTGGCTGCAAGCGCAAGCGGCGGCGACTCCGGCACCGCCTGGCCGGTAGCGCAAGAGCGCAGGGCTATGGCTGCAGCGGCCCGCACAGCCCGGCGGCCGGGTTGCGCGCCCACTGCTCGGTCCAGGCCCACACCTTCTGCACCCCGTCCACGCCCGTAGCGCGGTGCTGCAGGCCGTGGTCGGCACCGTCGATGCGCCGCGCGCAATAGGCTGCCTTGCGCAGGGACGCCCGTTCTGAAAAGCGCGCGTAAGCGGCGGCTGGCACCAGCGCATCGTCGCCGCCCCACACCTGCAACACGGGCCAGGGACTTTGCACCAGAGGCTCGGCCAGCGGCCAGTTCCAGAGGTCGCGCCAGTACCCGAGGCTGCGGCCCTGCAGCACCGCGCTGTCGGGGCTGCGCCCCGCCTGGGCCTGCGCCAACGCCTGCCAATCGGCTGGGGCACCCAAACGGCGCGCCTGCAGGGCACCTGCCTCCTGCGGGTCGAGTCCGCTCGACGCCACCACCACCAGGCCGGCGAGTTGCGGCACGTCGGGCGCCAGCGCGGGCAGCAGCTCCGCCCCTTCAGAAATGCCCACCAGCAGCTGCGGCAGCGCGGGCGCACCCTCGCGGCCACGCTGCCGCACATCGTCACGCAACGCGGCACGGGCGTGTGCGAGCCAGGTGGAGAGGCGGTCTTGTTGCACAAAGCCATGCGAACAGCCGTCTGGCGCCGTGCGCGCCTGGGGGTCCACACCGGGCTTGTGCAACACCAACACCTGGGCATGCAGCAGGCCCGCAAAATAACGGTCTGCCATCGACCCCATGCCCGCACAGCCCGAGCCTGGGATCACGATCACGCGGTAGCGCAGCGGTGCAGTGCGCTCGCCACGTTGCAGCGCCTGAAGCGTGGCGCCACCCACACCCGACAAGGGCCGCAAGACAAACGCAGCGCCCTGCACCACGGCGCGCGCCTGCAAGTCCACCGATGCTGCCGGTGCTGACTGGACCCCCGCATCCGCCGCCGGGCGTGCGGCCACGCAGCCGCCCAGGATCAGGGCCGCAGCGGCGGGCGCAAAAAAGGCCAGCACAGGGCTGGCCTCGGAGCGCCGCCGGGTGGCGGCAAGGGTGGCGCGCGAAGAGGTAGAGCGATTCGTTGTCTTCAATGGCTTACGGTGCACGGTGATGTGCACTACGGCTTACTTGAGAATCAGCACCTGCTCAGGCTGCTGTGGCTGCGGTGCAGGCATGGGCTGGCCACCCTGCTGGTACACCACGGGCGGGCGCACACCGCGCGCCAGGTTGGCATCGGTGTACCCCAGCTGCATGGCCATTTGCTGGTAGACATCCTGCGCCAGCGAGAGCGAGGTCTCGCGCATCACCTTGGCGCGGTTGGGGGGGGCAATGTCACCGCGGATCGACAGTATCTTGGTGTCGTTGCCTTCGCCTTGGGCAGAGAAGGCGGCCTTGATCTCGTAGGTGCGGGTGTTGATCAGCGAAAAATCGGCCAGCAGCTGCAAACCATATTGGCGCGTAGCACTGGTGGTGCCTTGCAGTGGTGACAGCGCATCGGTGAAGTCGATGGTAGACACCACACCAAACAGCACGTAGTCGGCACCCGCGAACTCACCCTTCTTGATGCGCGCGATCACGTTATTGACCTGGGGCTGCGCCTGGGGCGTGGCCATCTTGCCACCTTGCACCTGGTTGAGGACCTGCTCGGCCTTGCTGGCCTGGGGCTTGCCCGCGTCAAAGCCCTTGCCTTGCACCAGCCGGAAATACGTGCCCTGCAAGATAGCGCCCTTGATGTCGTTGGTGTAGCCGCCGAGTTCGCGCTGCTCGATGTAGCTGTAGCGACCGGCCACATAAGTGCCGCTGGCCTGCTCAGACGCCTGCATCGACTGCTGACCCGAATGAGAACCCGAGCCGCCGTAGGCGCCTTGGCTGTAACCACCGCTGTGGCTGCCCTGCGCGCTCATCTGGCTGCTGCGCTGGTAGGTGCCCGCCATGAAGTATTCGGACACGCGCTGGGCATAGGCCAGGTCGGTCACGGCGATCTTGGGGGCTGCGTTTTGCTGCGCGTGGGCTGTAGCGCCCCACGCCAGGGCGGTGGCAGCCAGTACGGACAAGGCCGCATTCAAGGTGATTTTGCGTTGCATGTGATGCTCCTTGTGAGCTAACGGGGATTCATGAATCAATCAAACGTCGCGGGCCATTTGCCATTGCGCGAAGCAAGGGCCGCCCCGCAGCGAGGGCGTCGTCCCCCTGCCCGCGAAGCGAGAGCGGGGGAAGGCGCGCCGCGCCTCAGGGGTGTCCTGCGTCAACGCTTGCTGGTCTTGCGAATTTCTTTTTCGTCCTGCCATTCGATGGTGCCTTCCTGCACATCAAACAGCTTGAGCGTGAACTTGTAGTACACGTCCTTGGTTGCGTTGTTCTGCTTGACGATGCTGGTCAGTTCGCCTTCCATCGTGTACTTGGCAGCGGTCATCTGGCCCACTTTGGCAGTGGTGCCCTGCTTGTACAAGCCGCTCTGGTTCTGGCGCTGCAGCTCGTCCACGCCCTGCTGCATTTCGTTGATGGAGCGTACAAAACGCACTTTGCCCGACTTGACCAGCGCCGTCTGGATCGAGCTCATCACGTTGGTGGTGTCGATGTACTCGCTGGTCTTGTTTTTCACGGTCGAAATGGTCACCGTGGGGCGGCCCTGGAAGATGCCGGTTTCGAGCAACCCACCGGTCATCTTCTCGGCAATCATCTGCAGGTCGGTGGAGCCGAACTCGTTGGTCACCAGCTCCACCGCCTTGGCGTCACCATAGTTGACCTGGCGGTCAAAACGCACAGTGGGCGACGACAGGTTTTGGCAGGCCGACAAGGCCAGGGTGCTGGCCGCAAAGGCCAGGATGAGCGCGCTGCGCTGGATGCGGTTCTTGGTCATGGTGTTGATTTCCTTAGTAATACATAGCGCTTTGCGCTACCTGCAACGCTTGAGCCTGGCGGGCCCCAAGCGCGGGCAGCCGCGCAAGGGCCGCCCCGCCGCGCTGGCTGCGTCCCCCTCCCACGCGAAGCGTGAGAGAGGGGGAAGGCGCGCAGCGACTCAGGGGGTGTTTCATCTCAGCGCTCCACATTCATTTCAAGCCGCAAATCGACCGCAGCACCCGTGGGGGCCACGCTCTTGACGGTCTGCTGGCCCAGTCCGAGCACGCTCATTTGCTTCCACGATTCGCCATCGCCCACCTGGTTGCCCACGTTGTCGAGCCACTTGAAGCGGTAGAACACGGTGCGGTCGGTGCGGCCCATGTTGGCCATGTCGGCCTGCACCACCAGGATGTCGTTCTTGCGCACGATGCGCATCTCGCGCACGGCGATGCCGTTGGCTTCGCCACGCAGCGCCACTTTGGAGGCCACGGCCAGCGGAGTGGCCGGATCGTGCTGCTGCGCGCTGGCGCCGGTGGCCAGGGTGATCAAGGCCGCGCACACCAGGGCAGGTGCGGCAGCGAAGGTGAAGCGGTTTGTCATGCCAGAGGCTCCTTCAGAAAATGAAAAGACGGTGTGCGATCAGTTCTTGGCGTCCGCCGTGGCCGACGTGGACTTGACCGCTGACTTGGGCACCGCACGGTTGCGGGCGCGGTTGTTGTTGGTACGCACGGGGGCGGCAGGAGCGGCCTCGGCGGCTGGCTGCGCTGCAACCGCGGTGGCGGGCAGTTGGCCCAACATGGCCACGTCACCCATGAGCACGCTGTTCTGGTACATCCGCAGCGGCACCAGCGCGTACTGGCCGTCGATCTTGACCGGCGCGGGCAACGCGCGACCGTTGACTGTCACCATGTGCTCACCCGGTGGCAGGTAGCCTCGGGCCACATACACGCGGCCTGGCAGCATGCGCCACATGCGGTCATCGGCTTGCTCGGTCACGACCGAGGCGGCTGCGCCGACCAGGCCACCAATCAGGCCCCCGCGCTTTTGCAATTCGTTCTGCATCACGCCCTTGGCGACGGCACGCGTGAAGCCACGCAGCACCATGCCCGGCATTTCGTCCTTGAGCGCGCGGCGTGCCATGACGTTTACGTCCACCACTTTTTCCAGTTTGAAATCGGTGCCAGCGGCAGACAGGGTGGTCAGCAGAGGATCGGTCGAAGGCTCAATCACGGGGTAAGAAATACTGGCCGTCACCAAGCCACGGCCCGTGGGCACGGGCAGCGTAAAGGCCTTGGGCTTGCGTGCTGGCGCATCACCCGCTTCCACGATGAACAGCACGTCGGTCATGCGCTGACGACGCTTCCAGGTGAAGCCCGAACGGGTATCGAGGCCCCGCAGGCCTTCTTCCAGTACCGCGGTTTCAGGCTTGAGTTCGATGGCCTTGCGGTAACCAGGGGCGGCCAGTCCGGGCTCGTTGAGCATCTCGTACAAAAAACCCGCAAGGTAATGCGAAAGCGCGTTGGAATAGCCGTTCTTGAGGGCCAGCACTTCGGGGTCGTTGAGGGTCTCGACGGGGTAACCGTTGAGCTCCTTGCCACCCGACGATGCCCCCTTGGACTTGGCTTCCTCTTCAGCGGCCAGCGTTTCCTTGGCGCGGAACTCGGCAATGATGGCCTCTCGCTCATGCGTGCGCTTGATGTCCACACGGGCGTTGTCAAAGTCACCCACGGCCATGCGGTTCATCGCCAGGCGCGTGGTCAGCCACACCTTCTCATAGTCCTGGCCTTCGTAGGCCTTCAGGCGCTCGCTGATCAGCGCTGCACCCACCGTACCCATCAGCTTGCTGGGGTCGGTCTTGGCCTTGTCTTCCCACTCCTTGACCTTGTTGTCGGCCAAGAGGAAGGCGTTGGTGCTGTCGGGGTAGCGCCGGTCCATGCGCAACAACTCGCCGCGCTCCATATTGAACAACAGCGCTGTTTTTTCGTCCTCGGTCTTGGCCGTGCTCTCCAGGCTGGCGAGCGCCGCAGGAATCCCGCCGGTGCGCCCGGCGGTTTGCATGTCGCCAGCCACCTTGTCATGGCTTTGCATGGTGGCGCAGCCGGTAAGGGCAGCGCTCAATGCCAACACCCATAAAAGGCGCGGGCGGAAAGGGGACAGGGATCGGGTCATGAATGCTCCTCGCACGTGATTCGGTTGAGCACCAGAAAACCCCGGCAAGCCACACGCGCCAGACACCCTCCACTGGCGCGCAAGCCGATAAAGGCGGCGCGAGGCAAGGGTGTTCGCTGCGTGATGGAAAGACCGGACAAGGAAGGTACTGACAGCACGTTCGCCCCCTCCCGGTGCGTGGGCGTGCTGTGTCTGCCCCCCTGTGGCTGTGAGTTTTTTGGTTGTTTTGTATGGGTTTGTAGCCAGCCTCGCAATGTAGCAAAAGCTTGTATCTTTTCTGTAACGCGCCGTACCGCTGCGGACCGCCCAAAAAGAGCCAAAGGGCAGACGGGGCGCAACCTGCAGCAGCGCCCCCACGTCAGTCCTCCACCCGGTTCAGGGGCATGCGATAGAGCCACACCACCCGTCCCCCCGGCGCGCGCAACTGCGCACTGGGCAACACGCCGGGCACAGCAAACTCCAGGCTCACCAGCCATGCACCCGGAGCGAGTTCGGCCTCGGCCTTGGCGGCGGCGCGCGCCATGCTCTCAGGGCGCTGAAACAGGTACACCAAGCGATACGGACCCCAGTGCACCTTCCACATGTCCGCCCGGCGCACGTGGGCCCAGGGGCACAGCAAAGCGCACAACAGCCGCAACGGCCAGCTCCACTCCAAGCCGTCCAGCTCGGCAGCGGGGTAGGCATGGCGCAGAGCCTTCAAGCCATCGCCCAGGCCACAGCCAGCATCCAGCACACGCGCCCCCAACGGCAGTGGCGCCTGCGTCGGAAGGGCGCGCAGTGCAAAACGCGGCGTCGGAAACAGGGGTGCATCGCGCCAGGCGTTCAGTGGATACACCAACAAAAGCAGCAGCAAGGGCACCAGCCAAGCCCAGGTGGGCAGGCCCGCAGCCCCCAGCAACGCCAGCGACAACGGAAAACCTGCGGCAATCAACCCCCGCCGCCACCAGCTGCCGCCCAACAGGCTCGCCGCCGTGCCCAAAACGCTGGCCGCCACCAATGCCGCCACAGGAGACACCACACGCTGCAGCGCTACAAACACCAGCCAGGCACACGCCCAAGTCACCAATGCGGGCAAGGGCCAGGGCATACGCAGCGTCATGAGAAGCACCGCCCCAACGGGCGAACAGGCTGCGAAAGCCGGCCACGCCCGGTGGGGATCTGGCGTGGGCAGCAGAAGGGACAAGGGCTCGGCGGGGTCATGTCAGTGTGCGGATGGAGAGACATCGATCACCCGGAACCACCGTGGGCCACAGAACAGTGCGGCTGTTCTGAACACGCTTTGCGAACAACCCGGGGGTGTCGAACGCAGCGCAGTGTAGGGCCCGCGCCGATGCATTTTGCCTGCGCAAGTTACGCAAGGAAACGAGTTTTGTGCGCTATTTCACAGCTTTGTGTTGCGCGCAAGCCGCAGCCCACCCCTGCGCCATGGGTAGGGTTGCCTCGCGTATGGAGGCCGTCAGCCGCGCATCAGGCGGCGTTGCTGCCGCGCAGCCGGTCAATCAGCCCATTGAGCGCCTCCAGCGAGCCAAACTGAATGGCCAATTCGCCCATGTCTTCCACCCGGCCATGGCGTTTGACGCGCTTTTTCACGCGAACCTCCACCTCGGCCATGAGCAGGTCCGAGAGTTCCTCTTCCACGCGCTTCATGTCGCGTGATTTTTCCTTCTGGGGCTTTTGCGGCACCAGGCTGAACTCGGCACCGATCTTCTTGACCAGCGCTTCAGCCTCTCGCACCGACAGCTTCTTGGCCGCAATCTGATTGCCGGCCGTGATCTGCGCGGCGCGGTCGAGCGAGAGCAGTGCCCGCGCATGGCCCATGTCGATATCGCCCGCCATCAGCATGGTCTGCACGGGATCGGCCAGATTCAGCAGGCGCAGCAGGTTGCTCGCCGCACTGCGCGAGCGGCCCACGGCCTGCGCCGCCAGCTCGTGCGTCAGGCCAAACTCCTTGACCAGGCGCTGTAGGCCGTGCGCTTCTTCCAGCGGGTTGAGGTCTTCGCGCTGGATGTTCTCGATGAGCGCCATGGCGGCCGCCGACTCGTCAGGCACATCGCGCACCAGCACCGGCACCTCGGCCAGCCCGGCCAGGCGCGAGGCCCGAAAGCGCCGCTCGCCCGCGATGATTTCGTACTTGCCCGCGTTGTCTCCGCCGGTGAGGCGCCGCACCAGGATGGGCTGCATGATGCCCTGGACCTTGATGGACTCGGCCAGCTCGTACAGCGCGCCTTCGTCCATGCGGGTGCGCGGCTGGTACACGCCCGGCACCAGTTCACTCAGCGGCAGGCTGCTGGGCAGCCCGGCCTCGGCCGCCTGGGCTTGTTCCACTTTTTCTTCGACCTTGGGGCCCAGCAGGGCTTCAAGGCCGCGGCCGAGGCCCTTGGGTTTTTTGGTGACCATGAAATGCTTCTCGCGAAAAGGAATGGGGGAGTCTTTAACGGTCGATGATGACCAGCGTGCCGTGGCTGCCGTGCGCTACGGCGTGGGGCACGCCCGCAGGCACGACGAACACCTCGCCCGCCCGCACCTCGGTGACCTGCCCCTGCAAGTCCAGGCGCATGCAGCCGTCGAGCACCAGCAGCGCTTCGTCAAAGTCGTGCGACTCGTCGGGGTAGGCGGCGGCGTCCATGCGCAGCACCTTGACGTTGGCGCCCGCCGCCTGGCCCACGACCGTGGAGTTCCAAGCGCGAGGCAATTGTTCGGCAATGGAGGCAAGGTTGATTTTTGACATGGATCGAAGGTGCAGAGATTCAAAGCGGGGGGCGGTTGGCTGCACGGCGCTTCTTGCCGCTGCGCCACAGACGAAGCCATACGCCCAATGTCAGCGTGAGCAGCAGCATTGCCAGCATGAACTGGCCCAGCATCCCGACCACCACCGCTCCGCTAGGAAGCACCCAGGCCAGCAACGTGGGCATTATCTCGGCGGCCCAGTGGAGATCCGTATGGCGCTGCCCACATGCGTTTGCAGGCCCTAGCCTGTCAGTGGCTGCTGACGACGAAGCGCGTTTGTGCCACATGGCCCAGCGGCTCATGCCGACTTAGCCAGCTGCAGCAACCAGCCTCGCCCCTCGTCCCAGTCGCCCAGCCCGGACTCGGAGTTGATATGCCCGCACTCGCCGCAGTCGACGAACCGCGCGCCCCAGGCTTGGCCCAGGTCCTGCACCCGCTCAAAGCTGCAATACGGGTCGTTGCGGCTGCCCACCAGCACGGCCGGGAACGGCAGCGGCTGGCGCGAAATGGGCGCCCAGCCGTGGATCATGGCGGCAATGTCGGGCCGCTCCACATCACCTGGCGCCACCAGCAAGGCGCCCTGCACCTTGGCCGCGTGGCGGGTGTGGGCGGCCCACCAGGCGGTGAGGATGCAGCCCAGGCTGTGCGCCACCAGCACCACGGGGCCATCGGCGTCGGCCACGGTTTCTTCGAGCCGCGCCGACCAGTCACCGCGCAGCGGGCGCATCCAGTCGTGCTGCTCTACGCGGTGGTAGCCGTGCGCAACCTCCCAGCGGCTTTGCCAGTGGTCGGGGCCCGAGTTCTGCCAGCCGGGCAGCAGCAGGATGTTGGAGGGCTTCATGCGAATATTTACTTCTAATTTGATAGCTGCCAGCGCTTATACATCAAGCACCAGGGCCTGTTTTTGCTTCAGAATCTATCGCAACAGGCATGGTGTGCACGCGCTCGACCATCTCCTGCGCAAACTCCACAAACGCCTGGCTGCCCTTGGCGGCCGGGTCGAACACCACACCGGGCAAGCCATAGCTCGGCGCCTCGGCCAGGCGCACGTTGCGCGGGATCACGCTGTTGAACACCTTGTCGCCAAAGTGCCCCTTGAGCTGGTCGCTGACCTGTTGCTGCAAGGTAATGCGGGGGTCGAACATCACGCGCAGCAGGCCGATGATCTGCAGGTCGGCATTGAGGTTGGCGTGCACCTGCTTGATGGTGTTGACAAGGTCGGTCAGGCCTTCGAGCGCGAAGTACTCGCACTGCATCGGCACGATGACACCGTGGGCGCTGCACAGGCCGTTGAGCGTGAGCATGCTCAAGGATGGAGGGCAATCGATGAGCACGAAGTCGTAGTCACCATCGGCCTCGGCCAGCGCGGCTTTGAGGCGCTTTTCGCGGTGGTCGAGCGCCACCAGTTCCACCTCGGCACCCGCCAGCTCGCGGTTGGCGCCCAGCACCCAGTAGCCGCATTTTTCAGACAACACGGCCGCCTCTTTGACGGACGCCGATTCGAGCAACACGTCGTACACCGTCAACTCCAGGCTGCGCTTGTCCACCCCCGAACCCATGGTGGCATTGCCCTGCGGGTCCAGGTCGACCATCAGCACACGCTGGCCGATCTTGGCCAGGCCTGCGCAGAGGTTGACGGTGGTGGTGGTCTTGCCAACGCCACCCTTCTGATTGGCAACGCAGAAAATTTTGGCCATGTGGATGCAGCAGTGTGTGTTGTTTTATTTGGAGATGGCCAGCTTGATGCCAAAGCCGATCAGAAAGATGCCCGCCACTTTTTCAAGCACGCGACCAATGCGGGGGTTGGCGCGCATGCGTGCCGCCAAGTGGTGGGTAAGCAGCACCGCGACCAGACCGTAGACAAACGTCAGCACCGCCACCGTCGCTGCCATCACGCCAAAGGTCAGCAGGCCCTGGTGATGGGCTGGGTCGACAAACAGCGGGAAGAACGCCATATAGAAGACGATGGCCTTGGGGTTGAGCAAGGTGATCAGCCCCGCTTGCTTGAAGTAATGGTGCGGCTGAATGTTCAGGATCGGCTGGGCACCGGGCTTGGCGGTGAGCATCTTGAAGCCCAGCCAGGCCAGATAGACGGCCCCCAGCCATTGAACCGCATGGAAAGCCGTAGGGTACGTGGCCAGCAACGCGGCCACCCCCGCCACCGCCGCCCACATCAGCACCTGGTCCCCAGCAATCACGCCAAACGTAGCAGCCAAGCCGCCACGTATGCCGCCCTTGCTGGTCGACGTAATGAGCGCCAGATTGCCCGGTCCCGGAATGAGCAGAAACAACACAATGGCCGCGACAAAAGCGCCGTAATCTGCGATGCCGAACATGATCTCTCCCGGTGTGCTGGTGGGGTGCAATGAAAGACGCACCCGCGATGAGGAGCCGAGTTTAAGCGACCACCCTGCCCCGGCCTTTTATTACCTCGCAAACGCGACGTCAAAAACGGTCAACGCGGCTTCATCCAGACGATGCACCGCTCGGCATCCAGGCCGGGTACGGTGAGCTGTTCCACGTGAAACACCGCCACATCGGTGGGCAGTGCCGCGATTTCATCGTCGGGATGTTTGCCCTTCATGGCCAGCCAGACACCGTGTGGTGTTGCCAGCGCAGCCTGTGACCAGTTCACAAAATCGGGCAACGACGCAAAAGCGCGGCAACTGATGATGTCGAAGGGCGTGGTCAGCGTCTCCACCCGTGCGTGCACGCCATGCAGGTTGCGCAGCTTCAACGCCACCGCCGCCTGCTGGATGAAGGCCGCCTTCTTGCCCACGGTGTCGACACAACTCACGTCTACATCAGGGCAGCAGATCGCAAACACCACACCTGGCAGACCACCGCCAGAGCCGACATCAAGCAGGCGCACCACACTGCGGCCCTCCCCCATCACCGTGGCCCCCTGGCGGCGCAGCGGTGCCACGGCGGCAAGGCTGTCCAGCAAGTGGTGCGTCATCATCTCCTGCGGGTCGCGCACGGCGGTCAGGTTATAGACCTTGTTCCACTTCTGCAGCAGTGCCTGAAAATCCATCAACAAAGTGACTTGGGCATCGGTCAGGCCCAGGCCCAAGGTTTCCGCGCCTGCCTGCAACTGCGCGCGCATCGCGTCATTACTCACGGCCATCGTCATGCCACCACTTCTCCGTCGATTGGGGCTGACGCAGGTGGCGTTACCGCAAACTCCCTGAACCCACCCCGTTTCAAATGCACCATCAGCAGCGAAATGGCTGCGGGTGTGATGCCCGTGATGCGCGAGGCATGGCCCAGTGTCTCTGGCCGGTGGCGGCTCAGCACCTGGCGTGCCTCAAAGCTCAAGGCCGTCACCTGCATGTAGTCCAGCTCTGCGGGCAAGCGCAGTTTCTCAAAATGCGCCGCACGCTCCACCTCGCCTTTCTGGCGGTCGATGTACCCCGCGTATTTGGCGGCAATCTCCACCTGCTCCAGCACGGGCTCACTCAGGTCGCCCAGCGTTTCACGTGAAACATCGTTGGATGCGTACTTGCCTCCATCCATCGACATCAGGGTGGCGTAGTTCACATCCGGACGGCGCAACAGCTCAAACAGGTTGTACTCGTGCTCAATGCTCTTACCCAACACCCGCTCGGATTCGGCAGGAGGCAGGTTGCGCGGATTCACCCAGGTCGATTTAAGGCGCTCTGTTTCACGTGAAACAGCGTCACGCTTGCGGCTGAAAGAATCCCAGCGCGCATCGTCCACCAGACCCATGCGCCGCCCTGCTTCCGTCAGGCGCATGTCGGCGTTGTCCTCGCGCAGCTGCAGGCGAAACTCCGCCCGGCTGGTGAACATGCGATACGGCTCGGTCACACCCTTGGTAATGAGGTCGTCTACCAACACCCCCAGGTAGGCCTCGTCACGGCCGGGCAACCACGCGGCTTCGCCCCGGCACTGCAGCGCGGCGTTGATGCCTGCGAACAGACCCTGCGCTGCCGCCTCTTCATAGCCCGTGGTGCCATTGATCTGCCCGGCAAAGAACAGCCCCTGAATCTGCCGTGTCTCAAAGCTGCTCTTGAGCGAGCGCGGGTCAAAGTAGTCGTATTCGATGGCATAGCCAGGACGCAGGATGTGCGCGTTTTCCAGCCCGCGCATTGAGCGCACCAACTCGTACTGGATGTCGAACGGCAGGCTCGTGCTGATGCCGTTGGGGTAAAACTCGTGCGTGGTCAGGCCCTCGGGCTCCAGAAAGATCTGGTGGCTATCCTTGTCGGCAAAGCGGTTGATCTTGTCTTCCACGCTCGGGCAATAACGCGGGCCCACGCCCTCGATCTTGCCGGTGAACATGGGGCTGCGGTCAAAGCCGCTGCGGATGATTTCGTGGGTGCGCTCGTTGGTGTGGGTCACCCAGCACGGCATCTGGCGGGGGTGCATCGCCGCCCCTCCCTGCGCGTGCGCCATGAAGCTGAACACCGGCACGGTGCCCTCGTTCACGCCACCGGGCATGCCATCACCCGGCTGCTCCGTGCATTGGGAGAAGTCGATGCTTCGGCCATCCAGCCGGGGAGGCGTGCCGGTTTTGAGCCGACCCTGGGGCAGCTTCAGCTCCTTGAGCCGCGCCGACAGCGACACCGCAGGCGGGTCTCCCGCACGGCCGGCGGCGTAATTGTTCAGGCCCACGTGGATCTTGCCGTCGAGAAAGGTACCCGCCGTCAGCACCACCGTGCGGCTGCGAAACTGAATGCCCACCTGCGTCACGGCGCCCACCACGCGGTCGCCCTCCACCACCAGGTCGTCCACCGCCTGCTGAAACAGCCACAGATTGGGCTGGTTCTCCAGCATGCGTCGGATGGCGGCCTTGTACAAAATGCGATCGGCCTGTGCACGCGTGGCGCGCACCGCAGGGCCCTTGCTGCCGTTGAGGATGCGAAACTGGATACCGCCCTCGTCCGTGGCCAGCGCCATCGCACCGCCCAGCGCATCCACCTCTTTCACCAGGTGGCCTTTGCCGATGCCGCCAATGCTGGGGTTGCAACTCATCTGCCCCAGCGTCTCGATGTTGTGGGTCAGCAGCAAGGTTTTGCTGCCCATGCGCGCAGCGGCCAGCGCGGCCTCGGTGCCTGCATGGCCACCGCCGACAACGATCACATCAAATTCCTGGGGATACAACATGGGGAGCGCTCCGAGGCCCCGGCGGGCCCGATGGTAAAAATATCCGGTGTGCCCACCCCCGCCCATTCAAGGTACGGGGCGGCAAAACACCCTCCCCGCCCAGACCACCAACCACACCCGTGCGGCCAGCTCCCCGGCGGGGGAACCCGCGATTTTCCCACTTTGTGCGGGATGTGTCTGTGGGGACGACCAGCGACCCTGCGCACGCCACAGCGCCCCCACTGCCAGAGCGCTCTTGAACACCCGCATGTTTCACGTGAAACACGCACCGCGTGTGGCCTACCGAAGGGTTCACCGACTCACAAGACTTGACGCCCCCCGGCGGGCGGGCATGCAGGAATCCTGCCCCGCGCCTGTGATTCAATCGCGGACATGTCTCAACCCGTACACCCCTCTCTGCTCATCTTCGCTGGCAGCACCCGCCAGCAATCCTTCAACCGCAAACTGGCCCACGCCACCGCAGCCATCGCGCGCGATGCGGGCGCCACGGTCACGCTGCTGGAGCTGTCGGACTTCGACATCCCCATGTACAACGCCGACCTCGAAGCCCAGGGCACACCGGCTGATGTGATCCGGCTCAAAGAGATTTTGTGGCGGCACCCCGCCTGGGTCATCTGCTCGCCCGAATACAACGGCAGCTACACCGCCCTGCTCAAGAACACCATCGACTGGGCCTCCAGCCCCGTCAAAAACAACCCCGACTGGCAAGACGGAACCAAAAGCTTCCAAGGCAAAGTCGTCGGCATGCTCAGCGCCTCGCCCGGCGCCTTGGGTGGCCTGCGCTCGCAAAGCCATCTGGCGCCCCTGCTCATCAACCTGGAATGCTGGCTGGCGCCCAAGGCGTTTGCGCTGGGCTCGGCGGGCGGCGCGTTTGACGACAGCGGCGCACTCATCCAGCAAAGCCACCGTGACCGCGTGCGTGCCGTGGTCGACCAGGTGTTGTGGGCATCCAGCCGCCTGCACGGCGATGCGACCACCGGCCAGTGAACGCCACTATTTGAATGAAAATGGGCTCTAGCGCTTTACGGACAAGCGCCCACAGCTATACAAACCGAAGCGAAACCCCATGAACTGCCGCCCCGGCTGCGGCGCCTGCTGCACCGCCCCCTCCATCAGCTCGCCCATCCCCGGCATGCCCCAGGGCAAGCCTGCGGGGGTGCGGTGCATTCAACTGGGGGACGATGCGCGCTGCCGCATTTTTGGGCTACCAGAGCGCCCGGCGGTGTGCGGGGGGTTGATGCCTTCGGTGGAAATGTGTGGCGCAAGCAATGGGCAGGCACTGGCGTATTTGGAGCGGCTGGAGCGGCTGACGGCGCCGCAAAGCACCCACCTGCTGGCATTCCGTTAAAGCCCTGACGCAGGCCGATTCAACCGGTGTTCAGCACCCCACGCTCCGCGGTGGCGGGCTGGGACTCCTTCGAGGCCCGATGACAGGTTGGGCCCAAAGCAGCCTTTGCCAAACTTCCGCCACGGGGCGCAGCCGCAGATTCCAGCAATGGTTCCGGGTCGAGGCCCCACTTCGTCGTCACGGTCAGGGGTGGAGTCGAAGCCGGTAGGCGGCAGGGGTTTCAGCGAATGTCCGTCGAAACAACGCGATGTAGGCACTGGCCGTCGAATAGCCCAGATCGAGCGCAATGGCAGTGACCGGCATGCCCGCCGCAAGCATTTCGAGCGACCGCATCAGTCTTGCCCGCTGGCGCCACGCCGTGAAATGAAAGCCGGTCTCCGCGACGAATCGACGGCTCAGGATGCGCGAACTGACCGACGCCCACGCGGCCCAGCACTCCAGGTCACGGTCGTCAGCGGGGTTGGCGATCAGGGCCCGGGCGATCCGCTGCAGACGCGGCTCGCACGGAAATGGCAGGCCGAGAGGTTCGACCGGTAGCGTCCTGATTTCATCGAGGATGACTTCGGCCGCGTGCTGCCTCTGCTCATCGAGCTCGGAGATTGGCCACTGGCTCGCACGAAGGACCGCTTCGCGAAGCAGACCCGAAGTGCGCAGCGCGCAGGGCTGCCGGGGCAGACGGACGCACGCGGTCTCGGCCACATAAGCGCTCCAGCCGTGAAAGGGGCCGTGCGTCGTCCCGGCGTGTTTGTGATGGGGCAGTATCCACACGGCGTGGATCGCGGGAACAATCCACAGATGATGTCGGAGCTGACCCGACTCGGCGACGCGCAGGCCGGGATGAGCGACGCGCAGATTGAGCAGGTCAACGTTCACTACCAGCATGGGGTGCGCAACGACCTCTATTGATCCGGCACGGGGGGCGTGCATTGCAGCAAGGCTCCGTGTCCGGGAGCAGGACGGGTTGCCTGGCGTTCCAACCGTGGGGACGAGCGGCCGCCCGGCGGTGTTCACCAAGGAGGAGATCCCCGCACTGGGTATTGCCATTGGCGTGATCAATGCCAAAAACCCAATCCATGCGGGCGCGCAGGCGCCGATTGCTGAGGCGGGGCAACCCGCGTTGAATATTTGATTTGCCGGGTAAAAATATGAATAAAAACAGGCTCTAGCGCTTATCCATCAAGCGCTAGTAGCTATGATTTTTGCATTTTTCAATGCTCCATCCCCGCTGCTGCCTGTGTAGCCTGCCTGACAGTCGCCCGCGCCCCATCGGCCTACAGTGGTGCCTCCCACCCAACACAGACAGCGGAGACACCAACCATGCTCAACATCCCCTCGCTGAAAGACAGCGTCAGCCCCGAAGAATGGCAACTGCGCTGCGACCTGGCCGCGTGCTACCGCCTCGTCGCGCTGTACGGCTGGAGCGACCTGGTCTTTACCCACATCAGCGCCAAGTTGCCTGAATCCGTCGCGGGACCCGACCACCACTTCCTCATCAACCCGTATGGCCTGATGTTTGACGAGATCACGGCGTCGAGCCTGATCAAGGTGGACATGGCGTGCAACAAGCTGCACGACTCGCCCTTCCCCGTAAACCCGGCGGGCTTCGTGATCCACAGCGCCGTGCACGAGGCCCGGCCCGAGGCGGGCTGCGTGCTGCACACCCACACGCGCGCAGGCGTGGCCGTCAGCGCGCAAAAGGGCGGCGTGCTGCCCATCAGCCAGCAAAGCACCTTTGTGCTGGGCTCGCTGGCGTACCACGCGTATGAGGGCGTGGCCTTTCGCGACGAAGAAAAGCCGCGCCTGCAGGCCGACCTGGGCGAGGCCAACTTCCTCATGCTGCGCAACCACGGGCTGCTGACGGTGGGCAAGACGATTGCCGATGCGTTCTTGTCGATGTACACGTTCGAGAACACCTGCCGCATCCAGATTGACGCACAGGCCGGTGGCGAGCTGACAGAGGTGAATCCGCAGATCGTGAGCGGCGTGGCCCAGGCCATGCGGGTGCAGACCGGCGGGCTCGGCGGTGCGTTTGCCTGGCCTGCGCTGCTGCGCAAGGTGCAGCGCGATGCACCCGGCTACGACGGCTAAAGCGCGCCCTCAACCCTGAATCTGAGCGATCAGGACAGAGACCCCGCACGCCATGGCCGGGGTCGCTGCGGGGCGCCTGTAGTGGGGTCAGTTGGCCCCCCACCGCAAGCGCTGGCAAGGTGCCCCGCCACCAGCAGAAAAACGGCGCAGCGCATAGCATCGATGGTTTTGACGTTCACAAGGATGTTTTCATGAAGCTCTACTACTCGCCCGGCGCCTGCTCCCTGTCACCCCACATCGCACTGCACGAAGCGGGCCTCGCCTACACCCCCGTGCTGGCCAGCACCAAGAGCCACAAGCTGCAGGACGGCACCGACTTTTACGGCATCAACCCCTTGGGTTACGTGCCGGTGCTGGAGCTGGATGACGGCACCCTGCTGCGCGAAGGCCCGGCCATTGTTCAGTACATCGCGGACCAGGTACCCCTGAAGATGCTGGCGCCCCAAAACGGCAGCCTGCAGCGCTACCGCCTGCAAGAGTGGCTCACCTTCATCGGCACCGAGTTGCACAAGGGCTTCAGCCCATTGTTCAACCCCGCCACCCCCGAGGAATACAAGGTTATGGCGCGCGAGAAGCTGCTGCAGCGCCTGCAGTGGGTAGACAGCCAACTGGCCGGCAAGCAGTACCTCATGGGCGACCAGTTCACCGTGGCCGATGGTTATCTGTTCACCGTGACCAACTGGACCCAACCCACCCAGCTGGATATCTCGGGCTTCAAGAATCTGGCCGCCTACCGCGAGCGCGTGGGTGCACGCCCCGCCGTGCAAGCAGCGATGAAAGCCGAAGGCTTGTTGAAGTAAGCCTCTGAACCCGATCAGCCTTCAAAAAGAGAAAACCGCTCACGCTGAGCGTGTCAAAACGCTGCGCAAGGCATCGACACGCTCAGCCCGAACGGATCGAACCGACCCCACCGATCCAACCGACACAACAGGTTGGAGGGACCGAACACCAATCCGCAGGACGCGCTGCACGCGCTGGCTCTGACTGCACCCGTCGCCAGCAAGGTGAGCGGAAAGGGAGCGCAACACTGCGCGCCACTACAACGGCTTCTGCCGCCACGCCACCAACGCACCCAGCCACAGCGCACACGCAGAGAACACCAGCCCTCGCGCCAAGCCGCCAGGGCCATCGGCGATCCAGCCCACCACGGTGGGCCCCACGATCTGCCCGGCCGCAAACACGATGGTGAACGCACTGATGCCACTGGCCCACAGCACCTGCGGCAGGTTGTGCCGCACCAGCGCCGTGGTCGAGGCCACCACCGATAAAAACACCCCGCCAAACAGCACACCTGACCCGAGCACCACGGGCCACGCCCCCGTGATGGCGGGCAAGATCGTTGCCACACCCAGCAGCGCGTTCAGCCGCGCCAGGGCTTGGCCGCCCCGGCTGCGGTCCAGCAGGCCCGCCCACACACGCGACGACGCCACCACCGCCAGCCCCAGCAGCGCATAAAAAAGCGTCACCTCGCCCGCCCCACGCCCCTGCTCACGCAGCAGCGCCACCACAAACGTCATGTAGCCGATGTAACCCACGCCAAACAGCCCATAACCCATCAACGCAGGGGCCAGTGCGCCCCAGGGCACCCGCACTGCAGCGGCGGATGCAACCGCCCCCCGATGCGCTGCCGCAGCACCCATAGCAACCGGTGAGGCCGCCCCGGTCGCAGGCGGGAGTGAAGGCGGGGGTACAGGTAGGGGCGGGGTTGCGGCCGATGCATGCCCATCCATCACGCGTGCAGGCCACAACAGCAGCAACGTGGCCAGCGCACACGCCACTGCCAGCGCCCACCAGGCCCATGTCCACCCATGGGGCGCGGGGGCCATGGCCAACACGGCAGGCACCAGCAGTGCCGACACGCTGATGCCCCACCCGGTCCCGCCGTAATACAAACCCAGCAGCAGGCCACCGCGCCCCGGCACATGGGCGCCCAGCCGCGCCGCCAGCAGGCCTCCGGCAATGAACACCAGCGCACTGGCGCCCCCCGCCAGCAAGCGCTGCACCAGCAGGGGCGTTGCCTGCGTAAAAAACCCGCTCAGGCCCATGAACACCGTGGCCATCACCGCACCCGCCACCAGCACCACACCGGGTCGCAAGCGCTGCAGCAGCAGCGGCGTGACCAAGGCACCCAGCAGGTAGCCCAGGGCATTGGCCGTGTTCATGCCACCGGCCAGGGTGTACGACCAGCCCAGGTCTTCACGCATGGGCGGCAACAGCAGCGCATAAGAAAACCGCGTAATGCCCAGCGATATCGCCGCCCCCATCGACAAGGCCACCGCCAGCCAAAGAACGTGGTGCAAAGGCGCGGGCACAGCCGCTGCGGGCGACACCGGGGAAGGCACGGGTGGGACTTGGCTCATGGCCGCGATTGTGCCGGGCGAGGCCCGTGCGCAGCGCCCCTGTTTTCCCGCAGCGCTGGCGCCATGCGGCTGTGCGGCTGAAGATCTGCTCCGCCCAAAGGCCCGCATCCCAGACCTTGCGCTAGCACAAATGCCTTGACCTTTGTTACACCAGTGCACTGCACGGCTCGCCGTTTGGGCATAGTCTTGGGGGTCTTTTCAGCACCTGCTGGCAACGCACGAACGAAAGAAGCATCCCATGACCACGTCCCTTTTCGACCCCATCCAGGTCGGCGACTTGCACCTTGCCAACCGCATTGCCATGGCGCCGCTCACGCGCAACCGGGCCCCCGACGCCATCCCGGCAGACATCACCGCCACCTACTACGCCCAGCGCGCCAGCGCGGGCCTGCTGATCACAGAGGCCACGGCCATCAGCCACCAGGGCCAAGGTTATGCCGACGTGCCGGGCCTGTATGGCACCGAGCAACTCGACGCGTGGAAGAAGGTGACGGCTGCCGTGCATGACGCTGGCGGCAAGATCGTGACGCAACTGTGGCACGTGGGCCGCATCTCGCACACCGACCTGCAGCCCGACAACGGTGCGCCCGTGGCGCCCTCGGCCCTCATCGCCAAGTCCAAAACCTATCTGATCGACCGCGCCACTGGCAAGGGCAGTTTTGTGCCCACCTCGCAGCCCCGCGCGCTCGACGCGTCGGAGCTGCCCGGCATCGTGCACGCGTTTGCCGCTGCGGCGCGCAACGCCGTCGAGACCGCCGGTTTTGACGGCGTCGAAATCCACGGTGCCAACGGCTACCTGCTCGACCAATTCTTGAAGACCGGCGCCAACCAGCGCACCGATGACTACGGCGGCAGCATCATCAATCGCGCACGGCTGCTGCTGGAGGTGACCCGCGCCGTGGCCGACGCCGTGGGCCACGGCAAGGTGGGCATCCGCCTGTCGCCCGTCACGCCCGCCAACGACATCGCCGACGAAGACCCCCAGCCGCTGTTCGACCATGTGGTGCGCCAGCTCGCCACCATGGGCCTGGCCTACATCCACATCATCGAAGGCGCCACCGGCGGCCCGCGCGAACTGCCCGACCGCCCCTTTGACTACGCCGCGCTCAAGGCCGCCTACCGCGAAGCCGGTGGCAAGGGAGCATGGATGGTCAACAACGCCTATGACGGCGCCATGGCCGAAAAGGCTGTGGCAGATGGCGCGGCAGACATCGTGGCGTTTGGCAAGCTCTACATCTCCAATCCTGACCTCGTCGAGCGGCTGCGCAGCAAGGCGGCGCTCAACGAATGGGACCAAAGCACCTTCTACGGCGGCGGCGCCAAGGGCTACATCGACTACCCCACGCTGGCTCAATCAAAGTAAGCGACCAAGGTCACCATGGGCCGACCGCGCGCGGCCTCAGAATCTGCTCCAAGCCAGCTCCCCGTGCAAAGGCAGCCCCGCCGCACTGGGGGCGTCCCCTTGGCAGGTGACGCCACGCGGCTCAGGGGGTCATCCCAATCCGATAGGGCTCGGCGCCCGCATCACGATGCGGGTGAACAAGCGGTCGTAGGCAGGGTCTCTTGCCGGGCCTGTGGCCAGCGGATTGAAGTTGCTCGCAAATGCCGCGTCAATGGCGACCCAGTCGGCGGGCTCCAGGTGTTGCTGCGCGGCGGGCAACACCACGGTTTCTTCCAGGCGCATGTGCTCCAGGTAAAAATGGATGTACTTCTCCAGCGCCAGCACAAAAACCTCGCGGCGCGCGTCGCCCATCAGCTCCCACGCCAGTAGCAGATGCTGCAGTTCGCGCACTGCGGCCTCGCCACCCGCATGGTCGCGGTCCAGTTGTGCAATCACTGCGGCCGCTTCGGGCGACCGCTGCGCTACCTTGGGGAAAAGCCACTGTGTTTCTTTGGGGTGGTGCTGGCGCTCGGGAAACTCGTCGATGTAGAACAACATGGCCCGCATCACATCGAAAAACGCGGCGGGCTCGTCGCCGGGGCCCTGCCCCAGCATCAGCCGCAGCGAGTGCAACACGGCTGCGAGCGAGGCGTGCTCCTCATGAATGGTGCGCAAGCTGATTGGCGACGACATGGTGCACTCCCCCGAATTGAACAGGGCCCCAAGAGTGCCAGCCACGCGCCCAAGGCCCCATGACGCAGGTCAACAAATGCCCAGGGGGCAGAGGGGCAACGGGGCAACAGGGCCGCGGGGCAAGAGGGCCGCGGCGCTGTTGCGCAAGTGATCGATGCCACGGGCCCGCACATGTTCTAAGGCCCAAACAGCAAAAAACCCTGTGGGCGTTGCGCCAACAGGGTCTTGGGGTTCAGCCGCCTGACGCCGCACGCTGGCAGAGGCGTCAGCGTGCAAACGACCAGTGCGTCAATGCACCATCAATGCGTCAGCCGGGCCTGGCGTGTGGCCGATCCGAGCGCTCGGGCTGCGGGTGCAGGTGTCGGCGCCGGGCTGGCGTCCGCATAGGGCGATTCCCGTCCCATGGCGCCCATGGATTCACTCAGCCGGAACTGCTGCACCACCTGCGACAGGCGCGCGGCCTGCTCGCGCAGCGACTCAGCGGCGGCGGCAGACTCTTCCACCAGCGCGGCGTTCTGCTGCGTCATGCGGTCGATCTCGCCCACCGAGCTATTCACCTGGCTGATGCCTGCCGACTGCTCGGTGGCCGCTGCCGTGATCTCGCCAATGATGTCGCCCACGCGCTGCACGCTGCTGACAATGTCTTTCATGGCGGTGCCGGCCTCTTCCACATGGCGCACACCACCATCCACCGCCGTCACGCTGCTCTGGATCAGCGCCTTGATGTCGCTGGCCGCAGCAGCCGAGCGCTGGGCCAAGCTGCGCACTTCGCTGGCCACCACGGCAAACCCACGGCCCTGCTCGCCCGCACGGGCCGCTTCCACCGCAGCGTTCAGCGCCAGGATGTTGGTCTGGAACGCAATGGAATCAATCAGGCCGATGATGTCGCCGATCTTGCGGCTGGACGTGGAGATCTCATGCATGCTGGACACGGCCTGCTGCACCACGCCACCACCGTGTGTAGCCATCTGCGATGCGGAGGCCGCCAGCTGGTTGGCCATTTGCGACGAAGACGCCGTTTGCTGCACGTTGGAGGTGATCTGCGACAGCGAAGCCACCGCCTCTTGCGCATTGCTGGCCGTCTGCTCGGTGCGTTGCGACAGATCCTGGTTGCCCGTGGCGATCTCCTGGCTGGCCGTGGCGATGTTGCCGCTGGCATCACGCACCTGCGCCACCAGCGCCCCCAGTCCCTGCTGCATATGGCTCAGGGCGCGCTGCAGGTCGGCCACTTCGTCCTTGCCGTTCACTGTGATTTGTTGCGACAGATCCCCGCCAGCAATCGCCTCCGCCATCTTGCGCGCTTCTTCCAGCGGGTTGCAAATCGAGTTCATATTCATCAGCGTGGTGGGCACCACCACCAGCACGGTAATCACCACCGCCAGCACAAACAGCCACTTCGTCTGGTCAGAGACCTCGCCTTGCTGCTCGACCGACTTGGTGACTTCGCTGCGCAGCACCGCGTCCAGCTCCAGCATCAGTTTGTCGGCCTGGTCAAACTCGGCAATGGCTTTGCCACTCATGCGGTTGGCAATGGTGGCGGTGTCGTAGCCACTGGCCTCCAGCTGGCGGGCCACGTGGGAAAACTGGTCTTTGTAGCTGTCGAGCTTGGCGATGATTTTGCGCACCACCGGGTTGTCCACGTCTTCCGGGCCTTCCAGAAATTTGGCCGCAATTTTCTTGGCCTTGTCCTGGCTCTCCAGCCATTTGGCGTGTGCGGCCTTCACCGCCTCGGGCTTTTCATAGCCAATGATCATGTCTTTTTCATACTGGCGAATGGCGCCCATCTCGCCCCGCAGCTCAGCCATATGGCTCACCTCGGCAAACGAGTTGGCGATGAAGTCCTCGCTCATGGAATGGATGCGGAACATGCCCAGCATGCCCGCCCCCCCCAACAAACTCAGCAGCACCAACACCACGGCGATGGCCCCAAGCATGCGCATTCGGATAGTGAACCGCCGCATGAATGAAAAGATATTCATGATTTGTCGTCCTTAGATCGGATAGTGAGCGCCTGGTGGCCCTGTGCTACAGCCACCGACATTGATACAAAGAGTTGCAGTTTGCCAGACATCGATGACCATGTCGTACGTATGTATCACATTCGTTGCACGCATCGCGTGCAGGGCATGCATCACAGAAGTCACAGGTGTCACATGCGCCAACGCTTGAGCAACAACGCATTCGTCATCACACACACCGAGCTGAGTGCCATTGCCGCGCCAGCCATCACGGGGCTGAGATAGCCCAACGCCGCCAACGGGATACCCGCCACGTTGTAGGCAAACGCCCAGAACAGGTTCTGCCGGATCTTCATCACCGTGCGGTGCGATATGTCCAGCGCCGCCGCCACCAGCATGGGGTCGCCACGCATCAGCGTGATGCCTGCCGCATGCATGGCCACGTCGGTGCCATTGCCCATGGCCATGCCCACATCGGCGGCGGCCAGCGCGGGGGCATCGTTAACGCCGTCGCCCACCATCGCCACTTGATGGCGGCTACCGTCGGTGCCTTGTTGCAGAGCCACCACTTTTGCCGCTTTGTCGCCCGGCAACACCTCGGCCATCACCTCGCCAGCGCCAGGGTCCAGCCCCAGGCGGCGGGCCATGGCTTCGGCTGCGCCCCGGTTGTCGCCCGAGATCATCACCGTGCGCACGCCCTTGGCGCGGAGCAGCGTCAGGGCCTCGCGCGCGCCCGGTTTGGGCTCATCGCCAAACGCCATCAGCGCCTGCAACTGCAGGCCTTGTGCCGTGCGCTCTGCCATGGCCGACACCGTGGCGCCTTCGTCCTGCAACTGCTGCGCGCGCCCCGCCAGCGGCCCCAGTGGCACGCCCAGCTCCGTCATCCAGCGCAGGCTGCCCAGCAAATAGCTGCGGCCCAACACCTCGCCCTCGGTGCCGCGCCCCGGCACGGCATGCACCGCACTGGGCACGGCCACGTCCAACGCGCGGTGCTGCGCGGCTTGCACCACGGCCCGCGCCAGCGGGTGTTCGCTGCCACTTTGCAGGCTGGCCGCAGCCTGCAGCACCAGGGCTTCGTCCAAGCCCGGCATCACCTCCATCGCCGTCAGCAGGGGCTGGCCCACAGTCAGGGTGCCGGTCTTGTCGAACGCCACGGTGTCCACCTTGTGCGCCACCTCCAGTGCCTGCGCATCCTTGATCAAAATGCCGTTTTTGGCAGCCACGCCCGTGCCCGCCATGATGGCCGCGGGGGTGGCCAGGCCCAAGGCGCAGGGGCAAGCAATCACCAGCACCGCCACCGCACGGATCAACGCCACCTCGGCGCCCACACCGGCCCACAGCCAGCCGAGCAAGGTGACCAACGCAATCAGCAACACCACGGGCACAAACACATTTGCCACCTGGTCCACCAGCCGCTGGATCGGCGCCTTGGCGGCCTGCGCGTCTTCCACCAGGCGGATGATGCTGGCCAGCACCGTCTCGCCACCGACGGCATGCACCTGCAGCACCACGCGGCCCTCGCCGTTGATGGAGCCGCCCGTCAGCACGGCGCCCGGTTCTTTGGCCACCGGCAGCGGCTCACCGGTCAACATGGATTCGTCCACCTGCGTGTCGCCCTCCAGCAGCTTGCCATCCACCGGAAAACGCTCGCCCGGGCGCACCACCAGGTGGTCGCCCACCATCACCTCGGACACGGGCACATCCACCTCGCCGCCCTTGCCCAGCAAGTGCGCCACATCAGGCCGCAGGCCGTGCAGCGCGCGGATGGCCGCCGTGGTCTGGTGCTTGGCGCGGGCTTCGAGCCACTTGCCCAGCAGCACCAGCGTGACCACCACCGCAGACGCCTCAAAGTACAGGTGCGGCACATGGCCCGGGTGCGCCGTCAGCCACAGCCACATCGACAAGCCCCACCCCGCACTGGTGCCCATGGCCACGAGCAAATCCATATTGCCCGTCAGTGCCCGCGCCGCCGCCCAGCCCGCCTTGTAAAACCGCGCCCCCAAGATGAACTGCACCGGGGTCGCCAACACAAACTGCACCCACGCCGGCAGCATCCAGTGCTGCCCAAACAAGTCGCCAAACATCGGCAACACCAACGGCAGCGACAACACCAGCCCCAGCGCCACAGGCCCAAAGCCGGTCCAGGGTGACGTGTCTTCCTCCCGCGCCTGGCTCGCTGCCGCCGTCAACGGCTCGTAGCCCGCATTGCGCACGGCGCGGCGCAGCAGCGCATCCATGGCGGCCACGCCCCCCTGCGGCGCGGCAAACTGCACCCGCGCCGACTCGGTGGCCAGGTTGACAGCCACCTCTTGCACACCCGGCACCTTGCGCAGCGCGCGTTCCACACGGCCCACACAACTGGCGCAGGTCATGCCTGCCACACCAAAATCCACCTGGCTCAGTGGTTCGGCCGTGGCGTCGGCAGGCGGGGCGGGGGGAGCGTGTGTGGTGTTCATGGCAGTGATGGTGATCCTTGACGTGATGGCAAGGTCAAGCATTGACCTTCATCAACCCTTACAACATCAATGCCATGGCACAAGGCTTGACTCTGCCACGATGTCAGGCTTGACCATCCACACCCGTCGCCTCCACCCGCACCTGCTGATGTGAGTGGGGGGCCGACTGAAGCCACCCATCACCCATCCACCCACCAAGGAACCCCTCACCATGCAAACCACCACCCTGCAAGTACAAGGCATGACCTGCGGCCACTGCGAGCGCGCCGTCACCCAGGCCGTGCAAAACATCGACCCCAGCGCCCAGGTGCGCATCGACCGCGCCAGCGGCAAGGTCGACGTCGACAGCACCGCCACCCGCGAAGCCCTGGCCGCCGCGATTGCCGAAGAAGGCTATACCGTCGCCGCATGACAAACGCCCGCAAAGCCCCAGCCCCCCAGGCTGGCCGGTCGGCCACGCCCTGGCCCGTTGCCATCAGCGTGGCAGCCCGGCGCGCAGGCATCTCTGCGCGCATGGTGCGGCATTACGAATCGCTGGGCCTTATCAAAGGCGTGGCCCGCACCGACAGCGGCTACCGCCAATACACCGAAGCCGACGTGCACGCCCTGCACTTCATCCGCCGCTCGCGCGACCTGGGCTTTTCGATGGAAGAAATCGCCGAACTGCTCGCCCTGTGGCACGACCGCAGCCGCGCCAGCAGCCAGGTCAAACGCATCGCCCAAGCGCACATCGAAGACCTGAGCGAGCGCATTGCGTCGATGCAAGCCATGCAACGCACGCTGCAAACGCTGGTGTCGTGCTGCCAGGGCAACGACCGGCCGGACTGCCCCATTCTGGACGACCTGGCGGCAGCCCAAGGCCAACCCGGCCGCAGCACGCCCCAACGCAAATCACTATCAAATCAATAGCTCATAGCGCTTATCCATAAAGCGCTAGAGGCCAATTTTGCGTGATAAACGACCTGCCGCAGATTGGCCCCCATCCGCTCGGGCTGAGCCTGTCGAAGCCAGGGCAATTTTTGCAAACAACCCTTCTACAGGGCGAACGGCCACTCTAAGGCAGGTCGCTATTGCGTCGGCACCTTCGAACTTGGAACATCCGTTCGGGCTGAACTTGTCGAAGCCCCGCGCGCCGCCTCGACAAGGTCAGCGTGAACGGTTCCAATGGGTTCGTGCCAACTCAACAATCAGGCCATTTGGCTTGAATTCTGACCCACCGAGGCGCATCACCCTCCGCCACGACGAACGGAAGGCTTGGCTTTGCTGCTCGCCGCCTTGCGCTTCGGGGCGGGCACGGCGGCAGCGCCCATCGCCGTGTCGTCCGCAGAGCGCCGCAGCACCCCATCACACAGCGTTGCAATGCACTGCTGCGCCACCTGCTCGGGCGTGTATTCGCCACCCGGCTGGTACCAGCGGCCGATCCAGCTGAGCGCCCCCGCGATCACAAACGCCGTCATCTTCGGGTCGCAAGGTTGCAGCGAGCCTTCTGCCACGCCCTCGGCCACCAGGCGGCGGAACTCCTGGTCAATGGCGGACTTGAGGCGGCGCAGCTCCTTGCGGCTTTCGGGCGGCAATTGCTCGTCGCCCACGCGGATCAGGCACATGCCGAAGTCCTGTGTGACGATGCGCGCGTACACCTGCATGCAGGTGATGAGCTGGTCGACGGCCTTGCCGCCCGCCGCACGGGAGGCCTCGATGCCCTCCAGCATCATGTCCAACCCCTGGCGCACGCACTGCAGCAGGATCTCGTCCTTGTTCTTGACGTAGTAGTACAGCGTGGGCTTGGTCACATTCAACCGCGCGGCAATGTCGTCGAGCGAGGTGGCATGAAAGCCGCGCTCGTTGAACAACTGGGCCGCCGCTTGCAGCACGGCGTTGCGCTTGGCCTCGCGCTGTTGTTCGCGGTGCGATGCGGGCGCCCAGGGCGAGGCGTTGGCTGGGTCAGACTCTGGCGCCTGTTTGGCGGATAAAGACGCCGCCGCAGGCGGGGCACTGCGTCGGGATGCCGCTTTGGCTTGGGGCATGGGGGCGATTCCTCGGGAAAGTACGGATGCTGAGCAAGCCAGTGGCTTCCAAAATCTACTCGTGAGTAAACAGTTTACGCACAAGTAGGAAATTTCTATTGGGTTCAAGAGAAATTTCTGTTCAGCAACGGTGAACAACCCGTATTAGAAAGCCAATGGAGACATCCCCTTTTGGTCCCTCTGCTGTGACACCCCTGCTCCAGGTCGAGGGCGTGACCCTGGCGTTTGGTGGCGTGAAAGCGCTCACCGGTGTGGGCTTTGATGTGCTTGCGGGATCCATCACGGCGGTCATCGGCCCCAATGGCGCGGGAAAAACCTCGTTGTTCAACACCATCTCGGGCTTTTACCGGCCCAGCCAGGGCTCCATTCGTTTCAAGGGCCAGGACATCACGCGGGTGCCCGCACCACAGCGCGCCAAGCTGGGCCTGGGCCGCAGCTTTCAGAACATCGCGCTGTTTCGCGGCATGACGGTGCTCGACAACATCAAGCTGGGCCGCCACGCACACCTCAAGACCAACGTGCTCGACGCCCTGTTCTACCTGGGCCGCGCGCGCCGCGAAGAAGCCGAGCTGCGCCGCGACATCGAGGAACGCATCATCGACTTTCTCGAAATAGACCACATTCGCCACGCCCCCGTTTCCGCCCTGCCCTACGGCCTGCAAAAGCGCGTGGAGATGGCACGTGCGCTGGCCATGCAGCCGCAAATCCTGATGCTGGACGAACCCGTCGCCGGCATGAACCGCGAGGAGACCGAGGACATGGCGCGCTTCATCCTGGATGTGCGCGAGGAATGGGGCGTGACGGTGCTGATGGTGGAGCACGACATGGGCATGGTGATGGACCTGTCCGACCACGTGGTGGTCCTCAACTTCGGCCAGGTGATTGCGCAGGGCGCGCCAGCCGCCGTGCAGGCCAACCCCGAAGTCATCCGCGCCTATCTGGGCGCTGGTGACGTCGGCGACCTCCGTGCCAGGTTGCGCGCGGGCGCCACAAATGCCTCACACGCCACACCACAGGGAGCCGCATGATGGATTGGGCGTACCTGTTTGAAATCAGCCTCACCGGCATCGCAAGCGGTGGGCTCTATGCGCTCGCAGCGCTTGCCTTCGTCATGGTCTACAAAGCCACGCGCGTGGTGAACATCGCCATCGGCGAAATGCTCATGGTCGGGGCCTATCTGTTCTTCACCTTTGCGGCCACTTTTGCGCTGCCGATATGGCTGGCCATCCCGGCGGCCGTGCTGGGTTCTGGCCTGTTGGGCGCGGTGATCGAACGCACCATGATCCGCCCGCTGCTGGGCGAACCGCCCATCTCCGTCTTCATGGTCACCGTGGGGCTGGCGTCCGTGCTGGTGGGGCTGGTCGAAATGATCTGGACCGCCGACCAGCGCCGCCTGCCCGACTTCATGCCCAGCCAGCCCATCATGATTGGCGACGCGTTCCTGGCGCCCAAGGTGTTCTGGGGCGCTGTGATTGCCGTGGTGTTCATCGCGGCAGTTCTGGTGCTGTTCCGCTTCTGGCGCGGTGGCGTGGCCCTGCGCGCCACCGCCAGCGACCAGGCGGCGGCCTACTCGGTGGGCATCAACGTGCCACGTGTGTTCTCGCTGGCGTGGGTGGTGTCGGCCATGATCGCGGCGATCTCCGGGATCATCGTGGGCTCCATCGGCGGCATTTCATCGACCATGGGCGTGTTTGGCCTGTCGGTGCTGGTGGTCGTCATCGTCGGGGGGCTCGACAGCGTGCTGGGCGCTCTCATCGGCGGCATTCTCATCGGCCTGATCGAAGCGCTGGCCGGGGCTTACCTGGGCGGCGAATACAAACTGCTGGCCACGTTCATCGTACTGGTCGCCGTTCTGCTGGTGCGGCCCTACGGCCTGTTCGGCACGCACGAAATCGAGAGACTATGAAACACCCCCTGCGCCGCTTCGCGTCTTCCACCTCAAGGAGGACACCGCCGGTGGCCCGGCAAAGCCGGTTCCACGGCAGTCACTCGCCTGGCCTGCTCCGCGGCCTTTCGCACATCGGTTTGGCACAGGCCAGACCGGCGATTCCAGAGCACATCTGCGCCTTGGAGGCTTGAACCATGCGCATCGGAACCCTCAAGGAAACCTACATCGCCGACGCGGCGTTGTTCGACTCGCGCACGCAAAAGGTGTGGCTGGCCGTGGGCGCTGCACTGCTCGTGCTGTTCCCGTTCATGGCCAGCGACTACTGGCTGTACCTGGCCTGCCTGGTCAGCATCAACGTGGCCAGCGCCACGGGGCTCAACATCCTGACGGGCTACACGGGCCTGGTGAGCCTGGGGCAGGCGGCGTTCATGGGCCTGGGGGCCTACACCGTGGCCGTGCTGGAAACGCGGCTGGGCACGCCCTTCGTGCTCAACCTGCTGGCAGGCGGGTTGGTGGCCATGGTGGGCGGGCTCATCGTGGGCATTCCGTCGCTGCGCGTCAAAGGGCTGTACCTGGCGATTGCCACCATTGCCGCATCGTTCATTGCGCACTTCATCTTTGCCAACTGGAAGTTCACCGGCGGCACCGGTGGCCTGAGCGTGCCGCCCGCCAAGCTGTTCGGCATGCCACTGGAGACATCCTTTCGCCTGTACTGGCTGATCGTGCCGGTCACGTTGCTCATGGTGCTGGGCGCGGCCAACCTGTTTCGCACCCGCGTGGGCCGGGCGTTCATCGCCATCCGCGACCGCGACATCTCGGCCGAGGTGCTGGGCATACCGCTGCTGCGCTACAAGCTGCTGTCGTTTGGGCTGTCGTCGTTCTACGCCGGTGTGGCGGGCGGGCTGTGGGCCTATTTCTTTCGCGTGGTCACGCCCGAAAGTTTTCCGCTGCTGATGTCCATCTTTTTCCTGGCGGCCATCATCGTCGGCGGCATGGGTTCCATCCTGGGCGGCATCCTGGGGGCCGTGTTCATGACGATGGTGCCCGAGCTGCTCAAGCTCGTGGTCGACCTGCTGCCGGGCGGCTCCGATCTCACGGTGTTCCTGTCGCCGGTGCGCACCGCCATCTTCGGCTTGCTGATCATTGGATTTCTGGTGTTCGAACCCAACGGGCTCGCAGAAGTGTGGCGGCGCATTCGCCGCTTTTTCCACCTGTGGCCGTTCCGAAACTGATCTGCCAAAACAGACCGCTCCGGCACACACCGCAGTCATAAAACCATGAAGGAGACAAGCATGCAAAAGACGACCCCCCACACACACCCTGGCGCGCCATCACAGCGCCGCCGCTCTTTGCTGCTGGCAGCGGGCGCCGCCCTGGCGGCCCCACTCGCGGCCACTGCGCAGGCCGCCGATGAAATCGTCATCGGTGGCTCCATCCCGCTCACAGGCGTGTTCGCCTTTGCGGGCGTGGGCATCAACGCGGGCATGGGCGACTATGTGAAGATCGTCAACGACGCCGGTGGCATCAAGGGCCGCAAGCTCAAGTACGTACCCGAGGACACGGGCTACAAGGTCGACGTCTCGGTGGCGGCCTACAAAAAGATCACCAGCCAGAACAAGGTCCACCTGTACTACGGCGACTCCACCGGTTTTGCCAAGACCATCAACCCCGAGCTGGACCGCAGCGGCGCCATCATGATGGCGGGCGCCTCGTTCGCGTCCGAGCTCAACGACCCCGCCAAGTACCCCAACCAGTTCCTGGTGGGCCCCGACTACACCGAGATGTTTGGCATCCTGCTCAAGCACATCGCCAAAGAGAAGCCCGGCGCCAAGGTGGCCTTCGTGTATTCGGACTCCGAGTTTGGCCGCGACCCCATCGAGAAGAGCGAAGCCGCCGCCAAGAAGCTGGGCCTGACGGTGGCCGTCAAGATCATGACGCCCGCTGGCAGCGTGGACGTGTCCACCGAAGTCATCAAGCTGCGCCGCGCCGCACCCGACTACACCATCTTTCACGGCTACATCCTGGCGCCAATCCCGGAGTTCATCACCCAGGGCAAACAACAAGGCATGACCAGCAAGTGGATGGGCACTTTCTGGACCATGGACAGCTCCACCGTGATGAAGATGGGCGAATCCGCTGACGGCTTCATGGGTGTGATGCCCTACCGCTACTACTACGACACCGAAAAAGCGCCCATGCTGGAGAAGATCCGCGCCATGCGCCCGGAATACCAGAGCACGGCCTACATCCAGGGCTTCCTCGCTGCGATGCTGTTCACCGAATCGGCCAAACGCACGCTGGACGCGGGCAAGGAATTGAACGGCAAGAACCTCAAGGCCGCGCTCAACTCCATCAAGGACTTCGACACCGGCGGGCTCATCGGCGTGCCCATCACCATCAGTGGCAACTCCATCCCCGTGGGGCGTGTGTACCGCGCGGACATGAAAACGCAAAAGATGGTCGCGGCATCCGACTGGATCAAACTGTGAACGACGCCCCTGAGCGGCTGCGCCGCGCCCGTTCTACTGCTCGCGCCCCGTACACAACACCCTGACCACTGACATGACCCAGCCAACCCCGGCCAACGTCCTCGAAGTCAACAACATCGAGGTCATCTACAACAAGGTGGTGCAGGCCCTGCGCGGCCTGTCGCTGGCCGTGCCGCGTGGGCAGATCGTGGCGCTGCTGGGCAGCAACGGTGCGGGCAAGTCCACCACGCTCAAGGCGGTGTCGGGCTTGCTGGCACTGGAAGACGGCACGGTGGAAAGCGGCAGCATCCTGTTCCACGGCCAGCCCACCGCACCGCTCGCACCGCAGCAACTGGTGCGCAACGGCCTGTCGCACGTGATGGAAGGCCGCCGTGTTTTCGAAGACCTCACGGTCGAAGAGAACCTGGTGGCGGCCACTTACGCCCTCACGGGCCGCAAGGATGCCAAGCCCGATTTCGACCTGGTCTACCGCTACTTTCCGCGCCTGCATGAGCGCCGCAAGGGCCTGGCCGGTTACCTGTCCGGCGGCGAGCAGCAGATGCTGGCCATTGGCCGCGCGCTCATCGCTCAGCCAGAACTCATCTTGCTGGACGAACCCTCGCTGGGCCTCTCGCCCAAGCTGGTGGAAGACATCTTCACCATCATCGCGCGCATCAATGCCGAGCGCGGCACCAGCATGCTGCTGGTGGAGCAGAACGCCACCGTGGCCCTGGCCGTGGCGCACCGGGGCTACATCATGGAGAACGGCAAGATCGTGATCGACGGCACCGCCGAACGCCTGGCCAACGACCCCGATGTGCGCGAGTTCTACCTGGGCATGGGCGGTGGCGGTGAAGCCAAGAGCTTCAAGGACATCAAGCACTACAAGCGTCGCAAGAGGTGGCTGTCATGACGCCCCCACTGACTGCGCACCGCGCCAGGCGGGGCCACGCTTCCTGTGTGGCAAGTCGCCATACCGTTCGGGCTGAGCCTGTCGAAGCCGCGACCCGTTCTCGCGCAAGTGTCTGTGTCCGCGTGCCAGCCCTGGCTTCGACAGGCTCAGCCCGAACGGTCGTGGGTGTGTGGACGCCGACACGCACGCCTTCGCCGTCCGCGTGTGGAAACTGGATATGACCTCAGCCACCAACCTCCCCGACCTCACCCTGCCCCAGATGCTGCGCGACCGCGCACGCACCGATGCCGAGCGCATCGCCATCCGGCAAAAGGACTTCGGCATCTGGAAGCCCTTTACCTGGTCGCAGTACCACCAGCGCGCCTGCCACTTCGGGCTGGGCCTGCGTGCGCTCGGCCTGCCCACCGGCGGGCATGTGGGCGTGATCTCGGAGAACCGCATCGAATGGGTGCTGTCTCAAATGGGCGCGGGCCTGGTGGGCGCCGTCACCGTGGGTGTGTACCCCACCAGCCCCACCAACGAGGTCGCCTATGTGGTGGGCCACGCCGACATCGAGATCATGGTCTGCGAGGACCAGGAGCAAACCGACAAGCTGCTGGCCGCGCTGCCCGACCTGCCGCGCCTGAAGAAAATTGTGGTCATGGAGACCAAGGGCCTGCGCAGCTTTGCGCCCGAGGTGCGCCAGTTCATCGCCACCTTTGACGAGGTGGAAGAGCTGGGCGCATCGGCCCTGCAGTCGGGCCAGCAATCCGTGGTGGATGAAGCCCTGGCGCGCCAGACGCTCGGCGATGTGGGCCTGATGATCTACACCTCGGGTTCCACCGGCCAACCCAAGGGCGCCATGATTTCGTACCGCAACATCCGGGGCGTGGTGCCCGGCATTGTGGAGCGGCTGGAGCTGTCGCGGGACACCACCCATCTGTCGTATCTGCCGCTGTGCCACGTGGCCGAGCAGATGCTGACCAGCTTCGTGCCCGTGTACATCGGCTCGCAGGTGAACTTTGGCGAATCCATCCGCACGGTGCAGGAAGACCTGCGCGAAGTGGCACCCAGCATGTTCCTGGGCGTGCCCCGCATCTGGGAAAAGATGCACGCCGCCATCAGCATCAAGCTGCAAGAAACCGGGGGCCTGCGCCGCCGCCTTTTCCACACCGCATACAACGCCTGCAAGCCCTTGGCAGAAAAGCCGCGCGGCACCTGGAGCACCAAAGACAAACTTGTCTTTGCCGCCAGCTACTGGGCGGTGTTTCGCGCATTGCAAAACTTCATCGGCCTGCGCGATGCACAGGTGGCACTCACCGGCGCAGCGCCCATTCCGCCCGATGTGGTGCGGTTCTTTCGCGTGCTGGGCGTTCCACTGATCGAGGTGTATGGCCTCACCGAATCCACCGGCATGGTCACCGGCCACCGCCTGGGCCACGTGGTGGTGGGCACGGTGGGCGTGCCCACCGACGGCGTGCAATGGCGCATTGCCGACAACGGCGAATTCCAGATCCGCGGCGACATGGTGTTTGCGGGCTACTACAAGAACCCCGAGGCCACCGCCAGCAGCATCATCGATGGCTGGCTGCACACGGGCGACGTGGTGCGCGAGGAACACGGCCAGATCAAGATCGTGGACCGCCTCAAAGACATCATGATCACCGCCGGTGGCAAGAACCTCACGCCGTCCGAGATCGAAAACACGATGAAGGGCAGCCCGTTCATCAAGGAATGCGTCATCGTGGCCGAGGCGCGCAAGTTCGTCGGCGCGCTGGTGATGATCGACTACGAAACGGTGGGCAAGTGGGCCGAGGCGCGGCGCATCCCGTTCACACACTTTCGCTCGCTGGTGGAGCACCCCGAGGTGCGCGGCCTCATCGACACCGAAATCAGCCAAGGCAACCAGCGCCTGGCGCAGGTCTCGCAGATCCGCAAATTCCACCTGCTCACCAAAGAGCTGGACCACGACGACGGCGAAGTGACCGCCACCATGAAGGTGCGCCGCTCCAGCATCTACAAAACCTACGCCGCCGAGATCGAAGCGCTCTACCAGTAGTCGCCTGCACGCAGGCGACTAGCCCCATTACTAACAAAAAAGGAGCTACTAGCGCTTATCAATCAAGCGCCAGAGGCCAATTTGACATGAAAACCACCGCCACAGCCCCGTCCGCCCCCTTGCTGCTGGAGCGCCATGGCGCCATCGCCACACTGCGCTTCAACCGGCCCGGCGCACTCAACGCCATCGACGTGCCCATGGCCCAGGCTCTTCTGGCGGCCGTGCAGACCCTTGCAGCCGACACCACCGTGCGCGCCGTGGTGCTGGCAGGCAACGGGCGGGGTTTCATGGCCGGGGGCGACCTGGCCACACTGCGGGCGAACCCGGTGCAGGGCGCCATCGACATCCTCAGCCCCCTCAACGCCGCCCTGCCACTGCTGGCGCAAATGAACGCCCCCGTCATCGCCCAGGTGCATGGCGTAGCAGCCGGTGCTGGCCTGAGTTTGCTGCTCATGGCCGACTACGTCATCGCCGCAGAGGGAACGCGCCTGAACCTGGCCTACATCAACCTGGGCACCAGCTGTGACGTGGGCGCATCGTGGGCACTGCCACGCATCGTAGGCGTGCGCAAGGCGCTGGAGATCGCGTTGCTGGGCGACGCCTTCACCGCCGAAGAGGCCCTGCACCTGGGCCTCATCAACCGCGTGGTGCCAGTTGCCGAGCTTGAATCTGCCACCACGGCGATGGCAGAGCGCCTGGCCAGCGGGCCCACCGTCGCCTACGGCGCCATGAAGCGGATCATGCACCAGTCCCTGGGCAACACCCTGCCCGACCAACTGGCTGCCGAAAGAGACGCCTTTGTGCACTGCGCGGGCACAGAGGACTTTCGCGCTGGGGTGGAGGCGTTTCACCAGCGCCAAGCCCCGCAATTCACGGGCCGATAGAGGCCAGCCCCATCGGGCACCCGCGCCCCACAGGGGCAACGATGAATTCTGGGTTGCGCATTGGCGATTGGCGCACTGCTGCTGGCTGAGTACGTCTACAGCGCAACTGGCAGCGTCTCGCTTTCGGCTCACACCCCTTAAACCTTAAAACGGTGCCGACTCCGGGTCCGTGTCCACCGGAACCTCCTTGGGCCCAGTCACTACGCCGCCCCCCGCCGTCTTGCGCGCCGGGGCCGATGGAGCCAATGCGGGTGAGCCTGGACCTGACGATGGCGGCGCACTGCGTTGTGCAGCAGCCGGCGCAGCACCAGCAGATGCCTCGTTCGCCACCGCCTGCGCTGCGCTGGCCACGCCACTTTCGGCCTCGCCGCCCAGCGCTTCGATCAGGTCGGGAATGAGCTTGACCAACTCGCCGGTGGCAATCGCCACGTCGGTGTCAAAACCACCGTCGTCGGACTTGGTGCCTTCGAACACGGTGTCCAGAAACGACACCTTCTTGATCTGCAGGCCTTCGGTCAGCATGAAGCTCACGCGGTCGTCCCAGGTCATTGCCAGCTTGGTGGGCAACTTGCCCGCGTCGATGTGGGCTTGCACTTCTTCGATGTCGAGCGCGTGGCGGGCGTAGCGCACCACGGATTTTTCTTCGCTCGCGCTTTTGAGCTCGCATTCGCGGTCGACGGTAAAGCCAACCGGGGGCTCTTGCTCCTTGAGCCAGTGCGACATGGCCGCCTGGGGGCTGGTCTGGGTGTTGATGAGCGACACCGACAGGCCAGGCAGGGATTCGACCAGCAGGGTGACCACTTCATCGGCACGGCCCTGGCTGGACGTATCCAGCACCAGCAGGCGGGAGGTGGTGTCGATCCACACCCACATCGAGCCCTGTTTCGTGAACGCCATGGGCAGCAGGTCGAGCTTGGCTTCGTCTTTGAGCTCCTTGCTTTCTTTCTTGCCGGGCTTGCGGCCGGTTTCCTGCTCGATGCGCTCGGCTTTTTCCTTCACGCGGCGCGCCAGCACGCTGCCGGGCAGCACTTTGGATTCGACCATGAAGCGAAGGATCCACTGCCCCCCGACCGATTCGGCCAGCGGGCCATGCTCATCACCACGGGGCGGCACCCAGCCCAGGGACTTTTCTTGCGTAGCGCCACATTCCAGGAAGGGCGCCTTGGCCAGGGCTTCTTCCACCTGCGTCAGTTCGACCTGCCATTGCGGGGCAATGCGGTACACGATCATGTTCTTGAACACGGAAAACCTTTGGTTCGGGGTCTCAGGGAGGGGTCACTGGTCACGTGAGGGACCAAAACCGCCATTGTCGGGGGTCACCAACCCAAGGCCTGCGGCACGCAGGAGCCCGGGGGATGCAACCCGCACAAAACGCTCTATTTTTAATAGCTAATAGCGCTTGTTCATCAAGCGCCAGAGGCCTATTTTTATCAAAAAATCAGCTGTTGCAGATCAACGCTTCTTGTCGCAACTTTACACAGCCTCACCCAATGCGCACGGTGCCGATACAAGCGGGGCAGACACTGGACCTCAATCGCTGAAACGGTCGTTGCAGCGAGCTCACCACTGTGAAAGGACTCACACCATGGCTTCCATTTTCCAACGCCGCTTTGCCGCCACGGCCCTGATGGCTGCACTCTCGTTGCCCGTGCTGGCACAACAGCCCCCTGTGGCACCGCCGGCCGCATCGGCCAAAGCCACGGCACCCGAAGGCCGCCACGAACGCCGCCATGGCGACATGGCCCAGCACCACGCCAAGCGCCTGGCCGATCTCAAGGGCCAGCTCAAGCTGACCGCCGCCCAGGAACCCGCCTGGACCAGCTTCACCACGGCCATGCAGCCCGGCGAGCGCCCTGCCCGCCTGGACCACAAGGACATGGACAAGCTCACCACCCCCGAGCGCATCGACCGCATGCGCGCCATGCGTGCCCAGCACGCCGCTGAAGCCGACCGCCGGGGCGAGGCCACCAAGGCCTTCTATGCCACGCTGACACCCGAACAGCAAAAGACCTTTGACGCCCAGGCGCACCGGGGCCCGCGCATGGGCGGCATGAAAGGCGGCGAACGGCATCACCGTGGACCTGGGGAGCCCGGTGACCACCGGGGTGGCATGCACCGGGGCGACGGCAAGCCCGGCCCAGCCCCCATGCCAGCGCCCGCCCAATAAGCCACAGGCGTCCAAGCGCGAAGCCCAAGGCGCGACCCGCAGGCACAACCCAGCCGGTTGAACCTGCGACAGCACCCCGGTTTCACCGCACACCCGGTGTCCAGCCATGGACACCGGGTTTTTTGCTTTCTGGCCCGCTGTTTATGCGGATGACGAAGACTGGCGTGGACAAACCTGGGGATAGTTTCGGCACAACCGGGTAGTTATCCACACAAAAACGCCCGGCCCCGAAGTTGTTATCTCTGAGCCCCGCGTTTTATGCACGCCGCCGCACAGACTTTGAAGCGACACAAACCCGCGCCAGCATTCAGAAAAAGAGGCTTGTCCACAGAAAAGGGCTTGCTCTACTACTACTGCTATTTATATATAAAGATATAGAAGAACAACTGAAACCCCAACTTCCCGGGCCCCGGGGCCAGGCGGAGGACGGATTTCAAAAAAACCCGCCCGGCCGCAAAAAATGTCGCGGCGGTTTCTCAGAAGCTGTTCAACGTCTTTTTGATGAGTGCCCCCCAACCCTGTGGGCAAGTGCCTTGCCCGGCGGTCTGTGTGGTTGCACCGCTTGCCAATAGCCCGTGCTCCGGGCCTATTGGCCGCGCGCTGCGCCTGGCCGCCCATCCCGGCAAGGGACTTGTGCAACGCAAAAAAGCGGTGAACAGGTCCTCTGGGCGGGCCATCCACCACGGATCGCCCAACGTGCCCTGCCCACTGTGGGATGCCAGCTTGGCGGGTTTGCTATTAATTAGAGAGCTACTTGCGCTTTATCAATAAGCGCTAGAGGCCGATTTGACCCATAAAAACAGCGATCCTGCGCCCGGTGCGTAAGACTGGGGATAGTTTTGGCACAACCGCCCGGTTATCCACAGCAAAGTGCGTTGTCCGACTTTTGTCCCCGTTGTGACGACAACGGGAGCAGGGATTCGTGCACAGGGTTGTCGCGCTCGCAAGTGGGCGCCGCGACTGGAGAAAAAGCAGTTGTCCACACCAAAAGGTGCGCTCTACTACTACGACTATGTATAAATAGAAGATATAAGAAGAAGACAGAGGACAACCACATCCAGCGCCCGGCCCAAGGGGTTGGGGCACGCCAAAGCCCGTGCCTTGACCCACAGTCGCGTCATCCATGCCGAGGTCAGGCTCGGGATTCGCACAAAAAAACCGATTTCAGACGAAAAAAAACCGCTGGGAACAGCGGTTCGTTTTGTGTGCGGAAGATGCCGCCGGATCGGCCCTTAGGCAGGTGGCTGCCGCAGGAAGGCCTCTAGAAGGTCCGCAGACAGGGGGCGGCTGAAGAGGTAGCCCTGGTAGAGCTGGCAGCCCGCTTCGGCCAACAGCGCGCGTTGCTCAGGGGTTTCAACCCCTTCGGCAATCACCTCCAGGCCCAGATTGCGCGACAGGCCAATGATGGTGTCCACAATGGCCGCATCGTTGGGGTCGGTGAACAGGTCGCGCACAAAACTCTGGTCGATCTTGAGCTGGTCCAGTGGCATGCGCTTGAGGTAGCTGAGCGAGGAGTAGCCGGTGCCAAAGTCATCAAGCGAAAACCCCACACCATAGGAGCGCAGGGCCGTCATCGTGGCGATGGTCGTTTCCATGTCTTCGACCAGCAGGCTTTCGGTCAGCTCCAGCTTGAGCTGGCCCGAAGGCGCGCCGGTGATGGCCAGCACCCGGGCCACGTCGTCCACAAAACTGGCATGGCGGAACTGGCGTGAACTCACGTTGACAGCCATGGTCAGGTGCGCCAGTGCCGGGTCGTCCTGCCAGCTCGCCAGCAGCTTGCACGCGGTGTGCAGCACCCAGCGGCCCAGCGGCAAGATGAGCCCGGTTTCTTCGGCCAGCGGAATGAACTGCGCTGGCGAGACCATGCCACGCTGTGGATGGGCCCAGCGCACCAGCGCCTCGACCCCCACGCAGCGACCTGACAGGTGCATCTGCGGCTGAAAGTGCAGCAAAAATTCGTCCTGAGCGAGGGCCGCGCGCAGATCGGTCTCTAGCGCAGCCCGGGCCGTGACCACGGCCTGCATCTCCGGGTCAAAAAACCGCAGCGTGTTGCGGCCCGCCGTTTTGGCCTGGTACATGGCCAGGTCGGCCTGTTTGAGGAGCTCGCCCACACTGGTCTGTTCGCCGGTGAACGGTGCAATACCGATGCTTGGTGTGCTGCGGTACTGGTAGCCCGCCAGCGCATATGGCACGGCCAGCATGGTGAGGATTTTTTCACCCACGCCGCGCGCATGCAGGGCCAGATCCTGCGGCTTGGCGCTCAACTCTTCCAGCATCACCACAAACTCGTCGCCGCCCAGGCGGGCCACCGTGTCCACGCTGCGCACGCAGGTGTTCAGGCGCTGTGCCACCTGCTGCAGCAGCAGGTCGCCCTGGTCATGTCCCAGCGTGTCGTTGAGAGTCTTGAAGTTGTCCAGGTCGATGAACAGCAACGCCCCGCCCTGCTGGCGGCGCTGGGCATTGGCCAGCGCCTGCCCCATGCGGTCCATGAGCAGCATGCGGTTGGGCAGGCCGGTGAGCGCGTCGTAAAACGCCAGCCGCTGGATCTCGCGCTCGCTGGCTTTGCGCTGGCGGATGTCCGTGTTGATGGCGAGGATCGATTGCGGCTGGCCGTCGTCTCCACGCACCAGCGTCCAGCGGCCCTCCACTTCGATAACGCTGCCATCGCGGTGGCGCTGCTGGATTTCGCCCGTCCACTCGCCGTGTTCCAGCACCGTTTGTGTGGCGCGCTGAAACGGGGTGGGGTCGTCGTAGAGCAGGGTTTCGATGGACTGGCCCAGGGCCAGCATTTGTGGCCAGCCATACAGGCGCTCGGCGCTCTTGTTCCAGAAAATGATGTGGTGCTGCAGGTCGCGCACCAAAATAGCGTCCTGTGCCTTGTCCAGCAGCGAGGCCTGGTGGCGAATGCGCGCGTCCGCCAGCTGGCGGTCAATCTCCGCCGAGGCGCGTGCCGCAAAGATCTGCAGCGTCGAGGTGATGAAATCGGTCTCGGCAATCGGCTGCCGAAACAGCACGAACACGATACCCACCACCTCACCGTCGGTATTGCACAACTGCTGGCCCGCGTAACCCTGCGCGCTCACGTAGCGAAGCATGGGCGCCTCGGGGTACAGCTGTTGGACCTTATCGGTCACCACATACTGGCGCTGGGTCAGCAATTGCAGGCTGGGGGTGTGCTCAAGCGTGTATTCATCGTTGGGCAGCATCTGGCCATCGAGCACGGCCGCGAGGGTGATGACCCGCGGGGGGCGATCTCCCACCGCGGGCAGCAGCCGCACCACGCAGCCGCCTTGTGCCCCCAAGGCGTCGGCCATGTTGCGTACCAGCTGCACAAAAAACTCGGTGCCGGTGCTGGCTGACACCGCCGCCGCCACCTTGAGCACTGACGCCTGCAGCCGCTGTTGCGCCTTTTGTGCCCGCAAGCTTGTGATCCCGAAGGCCAGGTCGTTCGAGAGTTCTTGCAGCAAAGCCGCCTCCTGGGCGCTGATCTGCAGGATGTCGGGGGCATACAGGTACAACAGGCCAAACGTGCGGTCCCGGTCGCGCAATGGCAGGCAGATCACGCCGTGAAAACCGTGGTCGAGCATGCGCTCGGTCCAGTCTGAAAAATTGCCTTCGGAGCGGATGTCCTGAACGATCACAGGCTGGCCGGTGCGCACGGCCATGCCTGCAGGCCCCCGGCCATCGGCATGGTCGGCGGACCAGCTCAGGGTCAGGTTCTCCAGGTAGTCGGGGTTGTAGCCTGCATGGGCTACGGGAAGGATCGACTTTTGCGCGTCGTCCTGCGCAAAACCGACCCAGCCCATGCGGTAGCCGCCGATATCCACTGCAATCTGGCAGATGGCGTGCAGCAAGGTGGTCTCTGATGTGGCGCGCACCAGCGTCTCGTTGCAGGCGCTCAGCAGGCGCTGCGCGCGGCCCATGCGTGCAAGCTCTGCATCGGCACGCAGGCGGTCGCTCACGTCGATGGCGAGCACCTGGCGTGCGGGACGTCCATTGAAAATGATCTGGCCCGCCGTAATTTCCATGTCCGAGAAAGAGCCGTCTTTCTTGATATGGCGGCTGATGACCGGCTTGTCGCGCTCATCGATTGCGATGGATCGGATGCGCGCCCTGACGCCCTCGCGCCGGGCCTTGGGCCACAGGTCTGTCATCACCATGGTCAGCAATTGGGCTTCGGTGTAGCCGTAATGGGTCTCCATCGCCCGGTTCACGGCCAGCAGGCGCAAGCTTTCCTTGTCGTACACCCACATCGGGTGCGGGTGCTCGTCAAACAGCATGCGGTATTGCAGTTCGGAGGCATGCAAGCGCCCCGCCACATGCCTCAGTTGCACCATGGCCCCGAGGGATTCCGTGAGGATTTCCAGGTGCGCCACATCCCGCCTGGAAAACGCATTGACCTGGTCCGACGTGACCTTGAGGGAGCCCACAATCACGTCGCCACTGCGCAGCGGCACGGCCATCACCGAGCGCACGCCCAGGCGGTGGGGCATGTGGGTCATGTCCCAGCCTTGGGCTTCGGTGTCGTTGCACACAATCGTGCGCCCCTCACTCAGGGTGGGCCACAGCAGGCTCTGGTCGACCGGCAGCAAATGGCCCACGGGCCGCACGTGGTCGCCAGCGACGGCTTGCGCCATCAGCTGATCGTCCTTCAACAGCTCGACCACGGCGCCACGCGCATGGGTCTGGCGCAGCACGGTGTCTGCCACCAACTGCAGCACGTCGGGCAACGGCATTTCCAGCGATGAGATGCGCTGCTGCACCTGCAACAAATCGGCATGGTTTTGTGCGTCGCTCTGGGCATCGATTTCAGCCAACTTCTGTACGCTGATATCTGTGATGCCGCCGACCATGCGCAGGGCTTTTCCTTGCGGGTCGCGAATCAGAAAACCGCGATCTGACACCCACGCGTAGCTGCCATCGTGGCGGCGAAAACGGTATTGCGCGGCCCAGTGGTTGGCCGTGCTGGCAATGGTGTCGTGGATGCTGCGCAGTATCTCGTCGCTGTCATCGGGATGCAGGCGCAGTGTCCATGACGTGCTGTCGTTTTCCAGTTCGGCCTGGGGCACGCCGAAGAGGTTTTGCATGCCCTCGTTCCACCACATTGCGTCGGTCTGCAGGTCCCAGTCCCACACCGCATCGGCCGTGGCGCGTGCGACCAGGTGAAACCGTTCTTCGCTCTCGCGGCGTGCCTGGCGCGCCTGGTGCTGGACCGAGATGTCCTGGAAGGCGCCCTGGATGCGGATGATCTGGCCATGGGCATCACGCGCCGCCTGTCCTGCTGTGCGCACCCAGAATCGCCCGCCGCCAGGCATGGCCACCTCAGCCTCCACGTCGAAGGGGGTGCCATGGTGCATGCATTCATCAAAGGCCTTTTGCATGAGCACCCGGTAGGGCGGGGTGTACAGCTGCAGCACCTGGGCCAGGCTGCCTACGCGGTGGGTGAGCCCGTAGGCGGCAGCGATCTCCTGTGACCAGGTCAGTCGCAGGCTGGGGAGCTCTACCGTCCATCCCCCGATTCGCGCAATCTGCCCTGCCACACGCAGCGCATCGCTCTGGGCCAGCATCTCCGCGTGCATCTGGTCGCGCTCTTGCACCAGCTGGGCCAGCAGGCGCTTCTGGCGGCGCAGCTCCAGCTGCACCATGGCCTGGCCTGCCAGGATCTTCAGACCGTCGAGCTGTTCGTCCCCCAGCGTGCGGGGCACGGTGTCCAGCACCGCCAGCGTTCCCAGTGCAAAGCCCTCCGGCGTAACAAGGGGCACGCAGGCGTAAAAACGAACACGGGGTTCGCCCACCACCAGCGGATTGCCCGCAAATGCGGGGTGCTGGCGGGCGTCCGGCACCACCATGGCATCGCGGTTGCCATCCAGCGCATGGACGCAAAAGGCAATGGCACGGTCGGTCTGCGCGAATGGCACGCCCACAGCTGCCTTGAACCACTGGCGCTCGCTGTCTACAAAGTTGACCACGGCCATGGGGCAGCCGCAGACGCGAGCGGCCAGTGTGGCCAACTGGTCAAACGCGTCTTCCGGGGGGGTATCCAGGATGGCGTAGGACTGCAGTGCGTGGAGCCGCGCGGCCTCTTGGGGTGCGTGCGCAGGCGGCATGGTGGTTACGCTGGGGCCAGGCCCAGGGGCACGCATCCGACCTCCAGGCGCCTTGCTGCCTGGGGAGGGTTGTAGGAGGGCCGGAGTTGCGTCAACAAGGAAGTGGGGCGGTGAGGCGGCACATGCCGGACGGCCCAGCCGCTGCAGGAAGTCGCAAACGCCGGGGCCACAACTTGTAATAAAGCAGCAATGCTACACCGCACAGACCCATGTTGACGCACCGCAGCATGCGGGTTTGCCCCAAAGGGGAAACCGGCCCTGCGACCACGGGCAGCGCGGAAACAGTCGCCAAGGCAACCTTCGCGCAGCATCAGGCTTGCTAGCCTGTGTGCCATGCAGATCTCCGAACTTGCCCGCCAGGCCTCTGTGTCCGTCCACGCCCTGCGCCACTATGAACGGCTGGGGCTGATTCGCCCGCACCGCCGGGCCAACGGATACCGGGACTATCCCGCCAGCATCAAGCGCGAGGTGGTGTTCATCGCCATGTCCCGCCAGCTGGGCTTTGCGCTGCCGCAGATTGCCCGGTGGCTTGACGACTACCGTGCCGGCACGCTGGGCATCGACGACATGGTGCTGGCCCTGCAGGAACGCGTGGCCGCACTGGAGCAGCAGATCGGCCAGTTGCAGGCCCAAAAGCAGGTGGTGCTCGACCACCAGGCGTGGCTGCAGGCGCAACAGACACGCAAGCGAGAGACACCCCGCGCCTGGCCGCGCGTGCGGCCCAGCACACCCACCAAGTCCCCTTCCCAAACCCCAACCTCCAGGAAAACGCCATGACTTTGTCTTCGCCATCCCCCTCGCCCACGGCCTCCATCGCCGCATTGCAGGCCTTTGTGCTGGCCATGCCCATGGCCCGCACGCTCGGGCTGCGCTTCGTCCACGCCGAACCGGGCCGGGTTGAGATGGAGATTCCGGTGAGTGAGGCCTTCAGTTTTCGCCCCGGCCAGTTGCAGGCCACGGCTGTGTTTGCCGTGGCCGACTTTGCGGCGGTGGCGGCAGCGGGCAGCGTGTTGCCGCCGGGGTGGACCAATGCCACGGTGGACGCGACCGTGAAACTCTTGGCGCCTGCCCGGGGCGTTTGCCTGCGTGCGCGCGGGCGTGTGATGGACGCGGGGCGGCTACTCACCGTCTGCGCGTCCGACGTTTTTGCGGTGGACGGGAACGGCCAGGAAACCCTGTGCGCCACGCTCCTGGCCACGGCGCGCAATATCGATCCCGCCGCTGCGCGGTAGGTGGCGGGCCGTCCCATTCTGTGGTGGGATTACGCCCGCGAGCGCCGCGCCCGCACGGCGGCCGCCAACCCTTCAAGCACCGGCACGGTCTGCGCCAGGCTGATGCAGGCGTCAGTCACCGACACGCCGTGTAGCAGCGGCTGGCCGGGCACGATGTCCTGTCGGCCTTCGTTCAGATGGCTTTCGATCATCAGGCCGGTGATGCGCCCATCACCGGCTGCAATCTGCTCGGCCACTTCTGCCGCCACCGTGATCTGACGCTGGTGCTGCTTGCTGCTGTTGGCATGGCTCACGTCGATCATCACCTGCTCGCGCAGGCCCGCCGCCTTGAGCCTGGCGCAGGCAGCATCTACATCGGCAGCGCTGTAGTTAGGCTGCTTGCCGCCGCGCAGGATCACATGGCAGTCCTGGTTGCCGCGCGTCTCAAAAATGGCGGCCTGGCCCATCTTGGTCATGCCCATGAACGCGTGCGATGCCTGCGCGGCCTGAATGGCGTCGCTGGCTACTTTCACGCCGCCGTCGGTTCCGTTCTTGAAACCCACAGGGCACGAGAGGCCGCTGGCCAGCTGCCGGTGGCTCTGGCTTTCGGTGGTGCGCGCGCCAATGGCGCCCCAGCTCACCAGGTCGCTGATGAACTGCGGGCTCAAAAGGTCCAGGAACTCGGTGCCCACCGGCAGGCCCACGGCGAGCACATCCAGCAGCAATTGGCGCGCCAGCTCCAACCCTTCATTGATGGCAAAACTGCCATCCAGGCGCGGGTCGTTGATGTAGCCCTTCCAGCCCACGGTGGTGCGGGGTTTTTCAAAATAGACGCGCATCACGATGATCAGATCGGCCTGTAGCGCATCCGCCTGTTGCTTGAGCTGGTGGGCGTATTCCATGGCTTGGCCATGGTCGTGAATGGAGCAAGGCCCCACGACCACGATGAGCCGGTCGTCCTCACCGTGCAGCACCCGCGAAATGGCAGCGCGGCTGGTTTCCACCAGTGTTTGCGCAGCATCTGGCGTGGGCAGCCACTCCTGCAGCAGTGCCGGCGTGATGAGCGGGCGAACGGCCTTGATGCGCGTGTCATCAATGCGCGTGGTGTCATGGGTGGAAATGGGGGGGGCGGAGCGGTGTGCGTGGGTCATGGTGGCCCCGATTGTCGCGTGGTCCGCTCACCGTCCAGCCTCGGATGATTCAGTGCATGTTGTCAAACACTGGCACGCCCTCTACCAGGGACGCAGAGCAAGGGCCGCCCCGCAGCGAGTGCGTCGTCCCCCTGCCCGCATCGCGCAGCGATGCGAGAGCGCGGGGAAGGCGCGCAGCGCCGCAGGGGGGTGTCCGAATTCAAGGTCTCCGAAACGCCGCGTTCTGCCGCGACCAGTGGCGCGACTGCAGGTGGTCCAGCCGCACCGTACCGCCCGTGGAGGGCGCATGCACAAAGCGCCCTTCGCCAACGTAGATGCCCGCATGGCTGGGCTGGCGGCCCGTGCCGAACACCACGAGGTCCCCGGCGCGCAACTCGCTGCCGTCGATCGGGTACCCCCAGTTGTTGAGCTGTGCCACCGTGCGGGGCGGTGGGGTGCCCACCTGGTTGCGGTACACGTAGCCGATCAGCCCGCTGCAGTCAAAACCCGATTCGGGGGTGTTGCCGCCGTAGCGGTAGGGCGTGCCCACCAGGCCCAGCGCGTGGATGGCAATGTCGTGCGCCTGGTCCGCCGTCAGCGGCGGACTGGTGCGCGCGGGGGCGGACGACGATGGCGGCGAGGGGTAGGAGGGCCGGGATGTGCCGCAGCCTGTCAGTGCGAGCAGGGCGGCGGTGCAGGCTGCAAAAGCCAGACTGTGAAAAACGCGCATGGGCCCAAGGGTAATGGAGTTGTGGGGCGGCTGAGGGGGTTCCCCGTGACACCGGGCGGTTTTTTGCCGTGTCTGCAGGCTTATTGTCTGGCGCGGCCGTTCGTTGGGAAGTGTTTGCCACCATCGCCCTTGCGCACCATGGGCACGAAGGCGATGCCCCGGGTCTGCACCGAGGGCCCGGTGGCAAGGAAGCCCATCCGCTCGTAGAAGCCCTGGGCGAAGGGCGTAGCGTTGACCGTGACGCGCGCACCTTGGGGCGTTTGCGACAGCACATGCAGCCACAGTTGCCGCGCCCAGCCCCGCCCCTGGAAGGGCTCAGCGACGAACAGATGAAAAAGATGGTTGCCATCACGCACCACGATCACGCCCGCGAGATCGTTCCTGTCTGTCACCGCAACCCAGGTGGTGAATGCCGCCGTAGCCAGACGCGCGGCCACCGCCTCGGGTTGCAGGGACTGCAGGAAATCTTCTGCCCCCCGGCCCTCCGGGTCCAGGGTGAAGAAGTGCGCCACTGACAGGATGAGCGCACTGATTGCTGGCGCATCCCCGGTGGTTGCTGGTCGAATGCGCATGGCCAGGCGTGCCAGGGGATGTTGTGGTGCGCAGTCAGGCGACGCTGCTTGAGGTCTGCTGCTGTGCCGGACGCCGCGCCACCAACCGGTTGGCCACGCTCACGATGGCCAGCACCGATGCCGTCACGATGTTGTGGCTGGTGCCCGCGCCAAAGGTCGATCCGGTCACGCCTTCCATCGCGGCCTCCACAATGGCCAGCGCTTGTGCATTGGCCCCGGTGCCGGTGGCGCGTTCTTCGTAGTGGTCCACGCGCAGCGGCAAACCGAGCGCGTCCACCGTGGCGGCAATCGGGCCGTTGCCTTGGCCGCGCAGGTGTTGGCGCGTGCCGTCAATGGTCACATCCAGCTCAATGCCCTGCCCATCTTCATCGAGCTTGTGGCTGTGGCACACGATGGCGGCATGCGCGGGCGTGTGCAGATACGTGGTCTGGAACAGCGCCCACAACGCGCTGCCGTTCATCTCGGCTTCGCTGGTGTCGGTCTGGCGCTGCACCACGGCGCTGAACTCCACCTGCATGCGCCGCGGCATCACCACGCCGTGTTCGCGTTCGAGCAAGAAGGCGATGCCACCCTTGCCCGACTGGCTGTTCACGCGGATCACGCTGTCATAGGTGCGGCCCAAATCTGCCGGGTCGATGGGCAGATACGGCACTTCCCACAACGCGTTCGGGTCTTGCGCGGCAAACCCCTTTTTGATGGCGTCCTGGTGTGAGCCCGAGAACGCGGTGAACACCAGGTCGCCTGCATACGGGTGGCGCGGGTGCACGGGCAGCGAGGTGCATTCCTCGGCCACACGCGCCACAGCGGTGATGTCCGAAAAGTCGAGGTTCGGATGCACGCCTTGTGTGTACATGTTGAGCGCCAGCGTGACGATGTCCACGTTGCCGCAGCGCTCGCCGTTGCCAAAGAGACAGCCTTCCACGCGCTGGGCGCCAGCCATCATGGCCAGCTCGGCCGCCGCCACGCCGGTGCCCCGGTCGTTGTGCGGATGCACCGACAGCACGATGTGCTCGCGGGGCGAGAGGCGCCGGTCCATCCACTCGATCTGGTCGGCGAACACGTTGGGGCTGGCGTTCTCCACCGTGGTGGGCAGGTTGATGATGATGGGGCGGCCGGGGCCGGCGTTCCAGGCGGCAATCGCGGTCTGGCAGGCCTTGAGAGAGACATCGAGCTCTGCGGCGCTGAACGTTTCGGGCGAGTATTGCAGCGTCCACTGCGTACCGGGCTGCGCGTCGGTGAGCTGCTTCAGGTAGCCCACGTGGTGCGCGATGAGCTGCATCACCTGCGTCACGTTCATGCCAAACACAATGCGGCGCCATGCGGGGGCGATGGCGTTGTACAGGTGCACGATGGCGCGGGGCGCGCCCTTCACGGCCTCTACCGTGCGCGCGATCAGGTCTTCGCGCGACTGGGTCATCACCATGATGGTCACGTCGTCGGGGATCAGGTTCTCATCGATCAGGCGTCGAACGAAGTCGAAGTCGGTCTGTGATGCGGCCGGAAATCCGACCTCGATTTCCTTGAACCCGATGCGCACCAATTCGTGAAAGAGCTTCATCTTGCGCTCGCCGTTCATCGGCTCGAACAGCGCCTGGTTGCCATCGCGCAAGTCGGTGGAGAGCCACACGGGGGCTTGGGTGATGCTGCGGTTGGGCCACTGGCGGTCGGTCAACGCAACAGGGGCGATGGGCTGGTATTTGGTAGCGGGCTTGGCAATCATGAGAGGCTCCACGAACGGTGTGTGCAGTGCGCTGCAAAAATGCGCTGTTGTGCACAGGTCAAACGAATAAGAAACGAATGACATCCCCTGCAGCCCTTTGCGTGTGCAAAGGCTGGTTCGCGGGCCGGGGTCAGGGGGAGATCAGGTGTTGCGCTGAGCGGCAACGATGGCGAACGCAGGCAGACCCCGGCCAAGCACTAGGCTTAGCGATAGGGTGGATAGGAGCATGCTGCGTTGCATAGCGGGCAAAGATAGCACAGCCTTGCCGCAGTGCGCAAGAATTTAAATAAAAAGTGCCTCAAGCGCTTGTTTGATAAGCGCTGACAGCTATTAAATCAGGAGTGATCGGGCTGATACGATGGCGAAATTCCGCTGGCCCCTGCCCCCTGTGTCATTTTTTCAGGAGACCCCATGCCCTACATGTTGCTCATCATGGAACCCCACGGCCAGCGCGCCGAGCGGGGGCTGGAAGGGGGCAAGGAGGCCTATGCGCGCATGCTGCGTTTTGGCGAATCGCTGAAGGCGCGGGGGCTGCTGCGTGCCACCGAGTCGCTGGCCTCCACCGAGCAGGCCGTGCGCCTGCAGGTGCGTGAGGGGCAGGCCCGGCTGGTGGACGGCCCGTTTGCAGAGACCAAGGAAATGGTGGGCGGCTTCTTCCTGATCGACTGCGCCACGCGCGACGAAGCCGTGGCCATTGCGCGCGAGTGCCCCGCCGCCGAATGGGCCACGGTGGAGGTGCGCGAGCTGGCGCCTTGCTACCACGGTGCGGTGGCCTGACCGCCGCCTATCCAGCACTCTGCTCCATCAAACGCCACCCCGCGCGGCCCTGCCCCGCGGATCTCGGCCAACCGCCCACCGGGTACCGGGTGCCCTGCAATGCTTGGGCCGTCCAAGCCAAGCCCAAGCTACGCGGACCGTTGTCTGGCGACGGTCTCTGTCGCACCTTTCAAAAAACCAGTCTTTTTTTCGGCCAGTTGTCGATGTGGCCGGTCTTCGTTCGTCGTGCTGGTATGGGCCAAAGATGCCGCCGTGGCGTCCCGCCCCCCACTGACCCGGAGAACCCCATGCGTTTCATGATCATCGTCAAAGCCACGCTCGAATCCGAGCAAGGCTGCATGCCCACCAGTGCGCGGATGGCCGAAATGGCCCGGTATCACGAGGAACTCGCCCACGCCGGTGTGTTGCTCGACTGCAGCGGCCTCAAGCCCACTGCGCAGGGCTGGCGCGTGCGCTACACCACCAACGGCCGTTGCGTCACCGACGGCCCGTTCACCGAGACCAAAGAGCTCATCGCGGGTTACACACTGATCCAGGTGCGCAGCCGCGACGAGGCGCTGGAGTGGACGCGCCGCTTCCCCAACCCCCGCGGCGATGGCTTGGACGCCGAGATCGAAGTGCGCCAACTTCTTGAAATGGAAGACTTTGCGGGGATCGACGGCGTGGAGCGGTTCCGCGACCTCGAAGCCCTGCGGGGCTGATGCAGCGCGCCGACGTTCGTTCCACACCACACCACACCACACCATGATCAAGACCCTTGCTCTTGTGCTGCTCGCCGCCGTGGCGCTGCTGCTGGCGTTTGCCGCCACCCGGCCCGACACCTTTCGCGTCGAGCGCAGCCGCGTCATCTCTGCCCCGCCCGAGCGCGTGTATGCGCTCATCCATGACCTGCGCCAGTTCAACACCTGGAACCCTTACGTGCGCAAGGACCCCGCCGCCAAAGGCCAATACAGCGCCACCACAGCAGGGCCTGGTGCGCGCTATGCGTGGCAGGGCGACAAGGTGGGCACGGGCAGCATGGAAATTGTGGACGCCACGGCCCCACAACACGTGGGCATGACGCTTGATTTTGTGGCGCCGTTTGAAGCCCACAACCGCGTCGACTTCACCTTGCAACCCGAAGGCCCGGGCGCCACGCGTGTCACTTGGGCCATGCACGGCCCCGTGCCCTATGTGGCCAAGATGGCGCACCTGGTCTTCAACATGGACCGCATGGTCGGCCAGGACTTTGAAGACGGCCTGGCCAATCTTCAGGCCGTGGTGCAAAAGCCCGCAGGCTGAGCTGCTCACCTTTGCCAAATCGCTCGTTTCCCCTTAACGTCTTTCACCTTCAGGAGCCTCTCATGCACAAGCAAATCTTCGTGAACCTGCCCATTGAGAACATGGAGCGCTCGCAGGCGTTCTTTCGCGCACTGGGCTACGCGTTCAACCCCGACTTCACCAACGACCAAGGTGCATGCATGGTGGTGGGCGAGAACCTTTTTGTGATGCTGCTGGTCAAGGACTTCTACGCCACCTTCACCCGCAAAGCCATTGCCGATGCGCGCACCACCACCGAAGTGCTGGTGTGTTTGTCGTGCGACAGCCGCGAAACGGTGGATGCGCTGGTGGCCCAAGCCGTGGCTGCTGGCGCCACCACACCCCGGCCGGTGCAGGACCTGGGCTTTATGTATTCACACGGCTTTGATGATCTGGACGGGCACACCTGGGAGTTCGTTCACATGGTGGATGTCAGCAAGGCCTTGGGCTGAAGCCCGCTACGGCCACCCGCGCAGCGATGGACCACGCCCAGACTGCCGTGGCTGACCGCGATGCGCTGCACCGCACCATCGATTCGGTGTGGCGCATCGAGGCCGCGCGCATCATCGCCAGCGTGGCCCGCATGACGCGGGACGTGGGCCGGGCCGAAGAGCTGGCGCAGGACGCACTCGTGGCCGCGCTGGAGCACTGGCCCACCACCGGCCTGCCCACCAACCCGGCCGCGTGGCTGATGACCACCGCCAAGCGCCGCGCCATCGACCACCTGCGCCAGCGGGCGCTGCACCAGCGCGAGAACGAAGCACTGGGCCTGGATCTGGATGCGTTGCAGGCCCAGTACGCCCCCGACGTGGTGCAGACCCTCATGGATGCGCAGCAGGACGACATTGGCGACGACCTGCTGCGCCTCATCTTCACGGCCTGCCACCCCGTGCTGCCCACTGAGGCGCGCGTGGCGCTCACGCTGCGGCTGTTGGGCGGCCTCACGACGGCAGAGATCGCACGCGCCTTTCTGGTGCCCGAGCCCACCATTGCGCAACGCATCGTGCGCGCCAAACGCAGCCTGTCGGCGGCCCACGTGCCGTTTGAAGTGCCCAACGCTGCCGAGCGCGCACCTCGCCTGGGGTCGGTGCTGGAGGTGATCTACCTCATCTTCAACGAAGGCTACGCCGCCACGGCGGGCGACGACTGGATGCGCCCCGCCCTGTGTGGCGAGGCCCAGCGCCTGGCGCGGGTGCTGGCCCACCTGGTGCCCGATGAGCCCGAGGTGTTGGGCCTGGTGGCACTGCTGGAGCTACAGAGCTCGCGCCTGCCCGCGCGCACCACCGCGCAAGGCCAGCCCGTGTTGTTGATGAACCAGGACCGCGCGCGGTGGGACACCTTGCTAGTGCGGCGGGGGCTGGCCGCACTCGACCAGGCCGAGCAGCTGGCACGCGCGGGCCACGCGTGGGGGCCGTATGCGCTGCAAGGCGCCATCGCAGCCTGCCACGCGCGTGCGCGCCGCGCACAAGACACCGATTGGCACCACATCGTCGCGCTGTATGACGCCTTGCTGCAGGTTGCGCCCTCTCCGGTGGTGGCACTGAACCGCGCCGTGGCGGTGGGCATGGCGCTGGGGCCGGCTGCTGCATTGGAGCTGGTCGATGCGCTGGCCGAAGAACCGGCCTTGCGCCACTACCACTGGTTGCCCAGCGTGCGGGGCGACCTGTTGGCCAAGCTCGGTCGCAATGTGGAGGCCCGCGCAGCGTTTGAACGGGCCGCCAGCCTGACGCGCAACGCGCAAGAAAAGACGCTGCTGCTGGCGCGTGCCCGCGGCTGAATGCCACGCATGGCAGCGGCGCAGTCGCCACCATCAACGCCTGCATGGATTGCGCGCACTGCATGTACTGCGTAACAGGAGCCCATCGCCATGCCCCACCCTGCCCCTTTTGATCCGCTCGAAGGTGGTTGCGCCTGTCGCCAGGTGCGCTACCGCCTGTTGACGGCGCCGCTGTTTGTGCACTGCTGCCACTGCCGCTGGTGCCAGCGCGAGAGCGGCGCCTCGTTTGCCCTGAACGCCATGATCGAGGCCGATCGCGTTGCGCTGATCGCGGGCTCCCCCGAGATGGTGGACACGCCTTCCGAAAGTGGGCTGGGCCAGAAGATTGCGCGCTGCCCTCATTGCCACGGGGCAGTCTGGAGCCACTATGCAGGTGCAGGGCCGTTGGTCGCTTTTGTGCGGGTGGGCACGTTGGACGAGCCCGACCACCTGCCGCCCGATGTTCACATCTTCACGGCATCCAAGCAGTCTTGGGTGGTGCTGCCGCAGGGTACGCCCGCTGTGCCGCAGTACTACGAACGCGATGCGCTGTGGCCCGCGCAAAGCCTGGCCCGCCGCGAGGCGCTGCTGCCCCGCATCGCCGCCTACCGGGCGGCGGCAGGGCTGGACCCCGCCTGACGGTTCGACGGTGTGTCTCACGCGGCAGGCCGCGTGCGTGGATGGCTACCGCTTGCGGCGCTTTTTGAGCGTCTGGCCTTGTGGCGTGGCGAGCTTGGGTGCCAGCCCCAGGGCGGCCCGCGCCAGCGTGTCGGCTGCGCCATTGCGGTGGCGGGGAATCCACTGCAAGCGGACGTGCTCGAACGGCTGCAGTGCCTGGCGCGCCTCATCAAACAGGGGGACCAGCCGCTCTATGGGCGCGGCATCTGGTCTTCCGAGTTGCTCTACCAGCACGCTGTTGTCGCTGTAGATCTGCACCGTGGTGGAAGCCGCCAGCACCCGCTGCCCGAGCCATTGCAGGGCCACGATCAGCGCGCGCAATTCGGCCTCGTTGTTGCAGCCAGTGAAGGTGGTGGCTTCGCTCAGTGGGTGCTGCGTGAAACCGTCGGGCTCCACCAGCACGGCCCCCAGCCCCATGCGGCCAGGGTTGGGCACGGCGCTGCCATCGCAATAAATCGACCAGGCGCAGGACTGCGGGGCCACAGGTGCCTGCCGGTTTACTTGTAAAACGCTTCGACCGTGCCCTTGATCTTGATGAGCAGCGGCTGGCCCTTGCGGTCGACCGTCTTGCCGGCGGGCACCTTCACCCAGCCTTCGCTGATGCAGTATTCCTCCACATCAAAACGCTCCTTGCCATTGAGGAGGATGCCGATGTCGTGCTCGAACACAGCTGCCACATGGTGTGGGCTGCGCGGGTTGACCGACAGGTGATCGGGCAGGGGCGGCTGGGCGGGGGTGTTGGCGCTGGTGGCTTCGGTCATACAAATGGCTCTTGTGAAAAGGGAAAAATGCAAAGCGCGGATTCTCCGGCATTTGGGCGACTGCGATGCGCCTGCGCCATGCGGTGAGCGCGAGGGACTTGCTCCGTGTTGCCTTGATGGCCTGCGGAGCCTGCGTGGTGCATCAACGCCCCAGTGGCGCCACACCGATCAACCAGGCATGGCCCCAAAACGCAAAGCCTGCCCAGGCCACCATCCCCACCACCACGGTGGCTGCTGTGCCCGCTGCGCTGCCTGCCGCGTACACCGTGCTCTGCGCGCGGTCGCGTTGGCGCGCAGCGCGAAAGCTCATAACCGCCCACAGCAAAAAGCTGCCAAACAGCAGCACATCGGCCAGGTTGCCGTTGGACAGCAAATGCGCCAGCGCCCACACTTTCACGCCCAGCACCATCGGGTGGTGCAGCCGGGCCTTGATGGCGTTGCGCGGCACGTAGGTGGCGGCCAGCAGCACAAAGGCGATCAGCGTCAGCAGCGCCGCAGCGTGCCGCATGCCCATCGGCGGCACCCACAGCACCACCGGCTGCTGCCGCGCAATGCCATAGCCCCAGACGATGAGCGCCAGGCCTACGGCCGATAGCAGCGAATACAGCCCTTTCCACGGCATCTCGCCCATGTGTGCCCGCGTCTGCGTGCGCCAGCCATCGGCCACGATGCGCACCGAGTGCACGCCCAAAAACACAACGAGTCCAAGAACCAGAAACCACATGGCAGAGCCTTTCATCGAGGGGCAAAGGGATTGGCCGCTGTGCTCCAACGTGTCCCACAGCGCCCGCCGCGAGTATGCAGCGTGTTGGGCGATTTATGAATAAAAAGTGGCTCTAGTGCTTATGCAACAAGCGCTATTAGCTATCAATTGCATAGTAACTCGTGCGTGCCCCGGGGCAGAGCGTCATCACGCCATCACCCCATCATGCGATCAACCCGCTGCATGCTGGGCCAAAAGCGCGCCCACCTTGGGCTTGGCGCAGCGTTGCACTTGTTGCAGCAGCGCGTAGCTGGGCTCTGCCACACGCCACTGCGTGCGCAGGTCGTGCTGCATGCGGGCCAGCAGCGCAGCGGCCATTTCGGCATCGGCCAGCGCCCGGTGGGCCTGCCCGGTGCGCGGTAAGCCGTGGTAGTCCACCAGCGTGCCGAGCTTGTGGCTGGGCGCCTGTGGGTACAGTCGCCGCGACAGCAGCACCGTGCACGCAAACGGCTGCGGCGCGGGCAGCCCGGCCAAGGCCAGCTCGGCCTGCCAGAACTTGCTGTCAAACGATGCGTTGTGCGCCACCATGGGCGCATCGCCCACAAATCGCGCGGCGTCTTGCATCACCTGCGCCGCATCGGGCGCGGCGTCGACCATGGCATTGGTGATGCCGGTGAGCTGCGTGATGAACGACGGTATCCACACCCCGGTTTTCATGAGGCTTTGAAACCGGTCGACCACCTGTCCTTTTTGCAGCAGCACGATGGCCACCTCGGTCGCACGCGCGCCCTGGCCGGGCGAAATGCCGGTGGTTTCAAAGTCGATGACGGCGATGGGGTGCATGGGGACAACGGGGCGAAGTGAGTAAAGCGAGGGCAACGGGCGATTGTGCCGCGCCCCTGTTTTCTGCCCCGCTGTCTGGTCACTGCGGCGCCGGGTCTGGAAGGCCCTGCTTTCTTGCGGCAGGGCCACCCACGCAGTGGCCCCGCCGCGAAAGCGGTGCGGCGTCAGGCGCCGGTGTGGGCCTGGTAGGCCGCTTCGTCCATCAGGGCGGCAAAGTGCGCCGGGTCCACGTGGGCGATTCGCAGCATCCAGCCCGCGCCCTCGGGGTCTTCGTTCACCAGCCCCGGGTTGTCTTGCAGGGCTGCGTTGACCTCCACGATGTCTCCGTTCAGCGGCATGTGCAGGTCCGAGGCGGTTTTCACCGATTCGACCGTGCCGATGACGGTGTTTTCGGGCTGGGCGCCACGGGCGGCCACGTCCACCAGGACGATATCGCCCAGGGTGTCCTGCGCATGGCGGGTGATGCCCGCGATGGCGCTCTGCTCTCCCTCTTCCAGTCGCACCCAAAGGTGCTCTGCGGTGTAGCGAATCACAGGCGTCCCTTCTCGGCCAGGGTGCCGTCCAGGTGAATGGGCTCGCCCAGGTTGAGCATGAGGCGGTTGGCCCAGGCGAACAAAGCCACGGCGTGCACCAGGTCGAGCGTTTCCGCATCGGTCAGGCCCACGGCGCGTGCGGCATAGACATGCTGTGCATCCAGCTCGGCCGGTGCCAGGCCCAGCACGGCGGACAAGCGCACGATGCATTGCTCACGCTCGGTGGTGCCGGCGCTGGCCGGGTCTTCAAAGAGCTGGGCGATGACATCGTTGCGTTTGGCCAGCTGCTCAAAGCGCTGCGCATGCACCGAGGCGCAATACACGCAGCCGTTCAGGCGCGACTCCACGGTGGCGCCCAGCTCGCGCTCTGCGCGGGGCATGCCGCCCGGCGCAAACATGATGGCGTTGAAGGCGATGGAGCGCTGCAGCAGCATTTCGGGCTGGTGTGCCAGCAGGCGAAAGTAGGCCTGGTCTTTGGCGGTGGGGTTCATGGCCTCCAGCGCGGCCAACTGCTCGGGCGTAGCGTCTTCCAGGCGCACGGGCTCCACCCAGGGGCGCCAATCGAGCACCTCGTTGGTGAAGCCGTGGATGCGCAGCGGGTTGGGCAGCGATTGGCCCACGGGGGCTGGCGCACGGGGCGCGCCCGTGGGCTCGGGGGCCGGGCCTGCGGCCACCAGAGCCCGCAGGCCCGCGTGCAGCCGAATTTGGTAGGACAGGAACGCGATGAGCTGGCCCACCGCCACGATGGCCTGTGGTGCCAGGCCCACCGCCTGCAGTGCCTGCACGGCCTGCTGGTCGCCTTCGATCGGCTTGCGCGTGAGCTTGCGGGTGAAGTCCAGCAGTGCTGCGAGCCGGGCGTCGGGTGCGGTGGCGGTGCCGGCTGTGTCATCGGCTGCGGCCAGGGTGGCGGCGCTGGCGCCTTCTGCCAGCAGCCGCTCGCGGTAGTGCGCCGCCAGGGGGGCAGACCCGCTCAGGTGGCAGGCGTGCAATGCCACGGCCAGGCGCTCCGCCACCGTCACCCCCGCCACGCTGGGGGCGAACATGGCGGTGTAGCTGCCTTGGGTGGCATCGACGATTTTGGGGCGCTGGCGGCGCAGGGCATACACGGCGTCGTCGGGTGCCAGGGGCACGCTCTGGTCGATCACGTCGAACTCGGTGGGCGGGAGGGTCATGGAGATGTGTCTTCCTTTGTGTAAGGGGGATGGCGTCTGAAAAAAATGGGGCTGCAGGGCTGTGCCAGTGCGTTCACCCCGTTCGCTCGGCGCCTGTCGAAGGGCTCTCACCAAGGAGTGCGCTGGCTTCGGCAGACCCAGCCCGAACGGCTTTCTTCATCGGACTGGGATGGAGCCGTAAAGGTTTTCAGCAAGCCGCCTCGGTCACTGCCAGGGGCGGGGCGGCCACCCATTCGTCGCCCTGCAGTTCGGGTTCGGCATAGGCCTGCAGGGTGGCAAAGTGCTGCTCAAAATCCTCGCCATAGAAGTGGCTGGCGATGCCCTGGGCCAGGCGGCGTGCGCCGTCGCTGATGTTGGGGATGTCGCCTGCCACCGCGCCGTGCGACAAGGTGGCGGGATAACAAAAGCAGTGCACCCGCGACAGGCCGGGGCAGGCGCCCGGGGCCGCTTCCTGGAACTCGAATGCGGGGCCCAGCACGGGCGAGTCGGCCAGCTCCTGGTCGGCCTGGCCCGCCGGGGGCTGGTAGCGCTGCGACCACACCTGCACGTGGGGGGCAATGGCCGCGAACTCGGGGCGCCGGCTCCAGTCGATGACGAAGCCGGTCGAGACGATCAGGAAGTCGAACGTGAACCGCCCCTTGGGCGTGCGAACCACCACGGTATCGCCCTCGGCATGCACGGACTGCACCGGGCAGCCCAGGTGAAAGTGCGCGTTGGCGTGGCGGGACACGCGCAGCGTGCTGCCCCGTGGCGGTGGCACCTGGGCGCTGTTGATGTACTGGCGCAGGCGCCATTTGTCGGCGTCAGGCAGGTCATGGTGGCCTTGTGTCAGGCCTGCCACCCCGGAGCCCTTGCTCTTGTTGATGCGGGGCAGGTCGGTGCGGCGGATCAGCAAATCAACGCTGGCGGCGCCAGACTCCAGCGCCGTGGCGGCACTGTCCATGGCCGACGAACCTGCGCCAATCACGCCCACGCGTTGGCCCTTCAGCAAGGTGTAGTCGTTGGGGTCGGACGAGTGTGCCCACAGGTGGCGCGGCAATTCCTGCATAAAGGCGGGAATCGCAGGGCCCCCCAGACCGTCGCGCCCGGTGGCGACCACCACACGGCGTGCCAGCAGTGTGCCGGGCCCGGCCTCGGTGCTCAACTGCAGCTGCACCAGGCCATCGGCGCGGGGCTCGATGCGCGTGACCGTGGTGCCGTTGCGCACGTCCACCCGGTTCACGCGGCGGAACCAGCGCAGGTAGTCCATCCACTGCAGGCGCGGTATCTTGTCCAGGGCGTCCCACGCGGGCACGCCGAACTGCGCGACGAACCAGGCGCGGAACGTGAGGGCCGGCTGCCCCATCGCCGGGCCGACCAGTTCCTTGGGCGAGCGCAGGGTCTCCATGCGCGCGGTGGTGGCCCATGGGCCTTCCAGGTCCTTCGGGGCGCGGTCCAGCACCACGGCCTCGATGCCTTGGTGTGCCAGGCCCACGGCCGCCGCCAGGCCCGCTTGTCCGCCACCGATGATGGCCACGTCCAGCACCTTGTCCCCATTGCAAAGGCGGGGCCGCATCCAGGCGCGAGGCGGCAGGCCCAGGTAGAGCATGTCTTGCGCCAGGCGCTGCTCCAGCGCGGGCAGGCCGATGGCGTGTGGACAGGTGACGGGGGCGTGTGCGGCAGTGGACATGGTGCTTGGCAAATGGGGATAGAAAAAAAGGAAGGTCAGTTCAGCTCGATGCCCGCAGCCTTCACGACCTCGGCCCACTTGACGCGGTTGTCGTGCACGGTCTTCTTGAACTGCGCGGGCGATTCCACCCGGATGCTGTTGCCCATGGCCTCGAACTTGGCGCGCACTTCAGGCTGTTGGACCACGGTGGCGATGGCGCTGTTGAGCTTGGCCACAATGGCTGCGTCTGTGCCATGGGGGGCGAACACCCCGAACCAGATGGAGCTGTCAAAGCCTTGTGTGCCGGCCACGCCACTGGAGGCGATGGTGGGCACCTCGGCAATGGCGGCCACGGGCTTGGCGGTGGTCACGCCCAGCAGGCGCACCTTGCCCGCCTTGTACTGGGGCAGCGCGGTTTGCACCTGGTTCATGATGCAGCAGGTTTCGCCGCGAACCACCGAGGTCAGCGCCTCGGGCCCACCCTTGTAGGGCACGTGCACCATGTTCAGGCCCAGGCGTGCGTTGAACTCTGCAAACGCCATGTGCGTGCCCGTGCCGTTGCCGGTGGAGGCGTAGTTGTATTTACCGGGGTTGGCCTTGATGAGCTCGACGAATTCCTTGAGGGTCTTGGCCTGCACCACGTCCGGGTTGACCATCAGCACGTTGGACACATCCAGCACCGGGGCCACGGGCACGAAATCGGTTTCCACGTCAAACGGCAATTTTTTGTACAGCGCCGCGTTGCTGCCGTGCGTGGCAGCGGTGCCAAAGACCAGGGTGTAGCCGTCGGGTTTGGCGCGTGCCACGAACTCGCTGGCGATGTTGCCTGCCGCGCCCGTCTTGTAGTCGATGATGACCGGCTGGCCCAGCAGCTTGCCCAGGGGCTCCTGGATGGAGCGGCCCACCACGTCCACCCCCGAACCGGCTGGGAAGGTCATGATGAGGGTGATCGGCTTCGCAGGCCAATCGCCCTCGGCTTGCGCCGCCGTGGTGCTGAGCGCCAGTCCTGCCGCCATCCACAAAGAGGCGATCAGGGGGCGTGTCTTGGAGGGGTGCAACATGAAAATCCTTCAGTGGGTTAAATGCGTGCCATCAACGCAAACGCTATGCCAAAGAGTGCAATGTTGGTGCAAAACCCGTCGAATTTAGCAATTCTTTTCTTATTAGCTCATTCGAAAGAATAATTTTGCGAGAGCGAGAAATGAAGGGGTACACCATGGCAGGAATTGGCGCGGGGCTTCACGCCGCACGCTGCAGCCGGTTGAGCGCACCTTGCATGTCATGCACCAAGTCGTTGCAGGACTCCAGCCCTGCGTGGATGCGCAGCAACGGCCCGGTGTGTGTCCACGGGCGCACCGTGCGCGCGGGCGTGTCCATGGGCAGGCACAGGCTCTCGTAGCCCCCCCAGGACAGGCCAATGCCAAAGAGCTCAAAGTGGTCGAAAAATGACTCCAATGCGGCGCGGGGCACGGGGCGAAGCGCCACGGCAAAGAGCCCGCTGGCACCCCGAAAGTCGCGCCGCCACAGCGCATGCCCCGGGTCACCGGGCAGCGCGGGGTGCAGCACGCGCTCCACCATGGGGTGGCGCGCCATGCTCTCTGCCAACAGCACACCGTTCTCCCAGTGCCGATGCAGCCGCACGGACAGGCTGCGCAGGCCCCGCAGGGCCAGGTAAATGTCGTCGGGCCCTGCGGTCTGGCCGAAGTCATGGGTGGCCTGTTGCAGCAGTCCCCATGTACGCGCGTTGGCGGTGGCCACGCCCAGCAGTGCGTCGGAGTGGCCCACGATGTACTTGGTGGCCGCCTGGATGGACAGGTCCACCCCGTACTCAAACGGTTGGAAGAACAAGGGGCTGGCCCAGGTGTTGTCCATGACAACAAAGGCGCCCACGCGGTGGGCTGCCTGCGCGATGGCGGGGACGTCCTGCACCTCAAAAGTGGCCGATCCTGGGGACTCGACAAACACCACCCGGGTGCGGGGCTGTAGCTGCGTGGCGATGCCTGCCCCGGTGCATGGGTCGTAGAACTCCACCTGTACGCCCATGCGCTGCAGGACGCCCAGCGCAAAACTGCGCGTGGGCCCGTAGATGCTGTCGGGGAACAGCGCGTGGTCGCCTGCGCGCAACAGCGCCAGCAAACTGTGGGTGATGGCGGCCAGCCCCGACGGGAACACCAGCGCGTTGTGCCCCCCTTCCAGTGCGGCGACTGCGGTTTCCAGCGCACGGGTGGTCGGGGTGCCAAAGCGGCCGTACGAGGCGTAGGGGTTGCCCGGCAGCTTGCGTGACTCCCATTCGCTCAGCGACTTCGAGATGATGGTGGAGCCCCGAAACGCGGGGGTGTTGACCATGCCGGCATGGCTGGAAGGGTCGCGGCCCGCGTGGACCAGATGCGTGTCGCAGTCGAAAGTGTGGGGGAGTGCCATGGCGGTTTCTGCTGTCATATGCACTGCAGTCTAGGCACGTGGCATGCGCAATAGTTACCAAAATAGGCTATGTTTTGTTAAAGTTTTAGAAAATTTTTCCCTTAAAAAGGTGATGCATGGAATCCACCGCTTCCATCGACAAGATCGATAAAGCCATCCTGGCACTGTTGCAGGCCAATGCCAGCGCGTCGTTGCAAGAGGTGAGCGACCATGTCAACCTCTCGGCCACGCCCTGTTGGCGGCGCATTCAACGGCTGGAGCGCGAGGGCTATATCCGTCAGCGCGTGGCCCTGCTGGACCCCGCCAAGCTCAATGTGGGGGTGACGGTGTTCGTGTCCATTCGCACCAGCCAGCACAACGAGCAGTGGGTTCGTCGCTTTACCGCGGTGGTGACGGCGATCCCCCAGATCGTCGAGTTCTACCGCATGAGCGGCGATGTCGACTACCTCTTGCGCGTGGTGGTGCCCGACATCAAGGGCTACGACGCGGTGTACCAGCGGTTGATTCGAGAGATCGAGCTGTCGGACGTGAGCTCCAGCTTTGCCATGGAGCAGATCAAGTACACCACGGCCTTGCCGTTGGACTACGCGTAACCGAGGCGGATCGAGGCGCTGCGAAGCGGCGCCGCAGTGTCAACGGTGGCGATGCGCCAGAAAAAACCGCAGCATTTCCTGCGTTGCGCCTACACCGCCCGGGTCGGTGTGGCTGCCGCCCGCATGCCCACCGGCCCAGGCGTGGCCCGCGCCGTGTAGCACCCAGTGTTCTGCCACCACCTGCCCGGGTGGCGCGTTGGTGGTTGGCGCGCTGCCCCCCAGCGTGTACACCGTGCGTGAGTAGCGTTTGCCTGCCGGGGACTGGCCGGTGTGCTCTGTCTCCACCGTCTCACGCGCGCCGCCAGCGGCCAGGGCAGCGAGCGTGGCCTCGATCAGCTGCTCGCCGTTGTGGGCATGCACGGTGGTGTCGGCATCGCCATGGAACACGATGAGGGGCGGGGGCAGCAGCGCATGCACAGGGGCTGGGCGGGCGCTCGGGTGATGTTCTGCGGCGCCGGGCTTGGCCCCGTTTTTCATGGCCGACAGTGCGCCCATCACGTTGTGCGCAGCACCGGCCTGCAAGCCGGAGTGCACGCCCACGGCGGCAAAAATGTCCGGGTACTCGCGGCCCAGCAGCGCGGCCATTGCGCCCCCGGCCGACAGACCCGCCACGTACACGCGCTGCGCATCGACGGGGTGGCGTTCCATCACGTCGTGCAGCATGGCGATCAGCAGCGCGGGCTCTCCGGCATCGCGGTGCTGGTCGCCGGGGCGGAACCAGTTCCAGCAGCCGTTGGGGTTGGCGCTGTGGGGTTGCTCGGGGTACAGCACCAGTGCGTTGGCGGGGGCGGCCGCGTCATTCATGCCCGTGCCGGTGGCAAAGTCCACGGGGTCTTGTGTGCATCCGTGCAGCATCAGCACCAGCGGCATGGGGGTGCCCGCCGTGGCGCCCGGGGGTACGTACAGGTGGTAATGGTGCGGGTTGTGCCGGGTTCCAGGATGGGCAAAGGCCACGCGTGTGAAGCTGCCGGGTGCTTCGGCCAGCGGGTGGTTGTTCACCAAGGGGCGTGGTGTGGTGGATGGTGGCGCCGGGTCTGTTGGGGTGCGGTTGCGGTCGATGACCACGGCGTCTTCCACGTCTTGCGCGCCTTGCACCGTGCGGGCGCTGCGCCACGGGGGGGCATCTGCCTGTGTAGGCACGGGCCCGGGCAGCGGGGCGTCACTTGTGCTGGCGGGTGCCGGCGGGCTGGCGTGGCGCGCCACGGCGCCGCCCAGGGTGTGCTGGATGGCCCGTGTGGCGTCGGCCAACTGGCCGCTGCGCACCAGCTGGGTGGCTTCGCCCATGAGGCGCTTGAGTTTGATGTTCCAGTCCATGGGGACTCCTTGTAGGGGCGCGCACGCTGGCGGCCCGGGGTGGTTCGGTGGGTGGGCTGTGGCCTGTCTCAGCGCCGCCCTCAATGCATGCGCCCTGCGAGCGCGGCCTTTACCTCTGCACTGGCATGGAACGCGCCCAAGACAGTGACGGAGGCGATCGTGGCCTGCGCCAGTGCGGGTGGCACGTCGTCGTCGATGCTGGCCAGGCCCAGCACGCGGATCTCCAGCGCCTGGCCTGCCGCCAACACGGCCTCCAGCTCCGCCCGGCCAAAACGCTGCAGACCCAGCACAAGCATCTTGCGGGCCACCACCTGGCGCACGGCATCGTTCTGGGCCGTGAGCTGGTTGCGGATGGCCGTGCGAATGAAGTCGGTGCGATTGGCGTAAAACCCTTCAGACACCAGCAAGTCGATGTGCCCCAGGTCGACAAACCCCAGGTTGATGGTGACCTTTTCGGACTCGGGCACCTTGCTGCGTGGCGATGGGGCGGGCGCAATGTTGCTCATGGGGATCTCCATAAAACATCCATTTGGATGGTGTATGGATGGTAATTGGATGCCTTTTTGATCGGTTCAAGGGCTGCGGGCAAAGAAAAGGAGCCCGAAGGCTCCGTTATTTGTTGGTGTTTGCTATTAAATATATAGCTAATAGCGCTTGATCCACAAGCGCTTGCGACCTTTTTTCCATAAAACGTTCAGTGCAAGTGCACCACCAGCTTTTTAGGGTGTCAGCACGTTCGAAACGGTGCCCATGACACACGCGCCCGCACGGGCGCCTTTGCCTGCACCGCCTGCGCCATTCAATTCAGGGTCAGCTCTTTGTGTTCACCCAGGTCACGCGGGGGCTCGCCGGTGATGGCCGCCTTTGCCATTTTGTAAAGCTGAACCATCTTGCTTTCGTCCACGTCCCAATATTCCGCATGCCGAATGCGCACGGCCAGCAGCGCCAAGTCGGGGTCGTTCACGCCACCGGGAAACCAAGCCTTCGCCATGGGCGTCCACAGGGCTTGTTTTTGTGCAGGGTCGTCCACGAAGCGGGCTTGGCCTGACAACGACACATAGCTGTCCTCATCAGGGTCTGCATAGGACACATTGACCTCGCCGTCGGTCAGCAGCCGTTCATACAACTCGCCTTTTTGCGAAATGAAGAAATACAGCTCAGCCTTGGTGTCCAGATCCTTGTTCTGGGTGGTCAGGGGGTGGGCGTGCAAGAAGCCCGTGGCGGTGCGGTGCGTAAGCATCCCAAAACGAATGTCCTTGATGAGCTTCCACAAGGTTTCGTGGGCGGTGGTGTTGGTGTTGTGGTCCATGGGGCCTCCATCGAGTGCGTGGCGATTGAACCGACGAAGGTTTCAATCAACCGACGGCACCAAACGCTTGGTGCCATCGCTTGACTATGTATCGGCGGGGTGAATTACTTCACTGTAGGCGCCACCGCAGCACGGGCGCGTCGGCTGTGCGCGCCGATGGCTGTGGGCGTTTGTCTGACACACCGGTTGAATAAACACGGCCTGCACGGACGCCTCCCAGGCTAGCGAGCATCGTGCGCGAGGGCCTTGATTCGCGTTGCGCTGATACATCGCCTGCGTTGTCGACGCATCACGCATCACGCATCGCTTCACACCGTCAGGCCTTCTTCAGAAACTCGGACTTCAGCAGCATGCTGCCCAGGTCGGTCTTGCAGTCCACGTTGTGGCCGTCCGCACCATCGACCAGGCGAATGCTCTTGATCTTGGTGCCTTTCTTGAGCGTGGACGACGAGCCCTTGACCTTGAGGTCCTTCACCAGAATCACGGCGTCGCCGTCGGCCAGGGGGTTGCCGTTGGCATCACGCACCACACCATCACCCGCTTCGGTGGCATCGGTTTCGGCCGCGTCGGCCGCCTGCGGCCATTCAAACGCGCAGTCGGGGCACACGTAGTTGGCGCCATCGGGGTAGGTGTTCTCCAAGCCACATTGGGGGCAAGCAGGGGTGGTATGGGGCATGGTGGGGTCCTCTCTGTAGGTTGTTGTTGAATGGGTATTTTTGAACACGAAGCACCCGTTCGGGCTGAGCCTGCCGAAGCCTTGCGTGGCGCTTCGACAGACTTCGCGTGAACGGGTTCTATGGCGATGCCGACTCCGTGGGGCAAAAAATGAACGTGTGAAGTGTCGCCATGTCACAGCGGCGCACGTTGCTCCAGCGCAAAAGGCGGCAGCCCTTTGAGCAGGCGCTGGCCGTAGCTGGTGCGCGTCAGGCGCTTGTCGTAGCAATAGACATGCGCCATGTCTTCTTCGGTGCGGATGGCGCGGCCCACCCATTGCGCCAGGCGAATGGCGGTGGCGGGCACCACCAGCTCGCTGAACGGGTCGCGCCCCACAGCACGCAGCCACTCGGCGCGGGCCTCGCCCACCGGGTCGTCGGGTGGGGCAAAGGGCAGCTTGGTGATGAAGACCGATTCGCACAACCGCCCGGGCAAATCCAGCCCCTCGCCAAACGACTGCATGCCGAAGATGACCGAGGGCTCGCCGTTTTCCACCCGCTCGCGGTGGCGCTTGAGCAGCTGCGTGCGCGGCAGCGCGTTCTGCACCAGCACCACGCTGCGCATGGCGGTGGGCAATGCATCCACGGCCTGGCGCATCTGCTCGCGCGAGGTGAACAGCACCAGTGCGCCGTATTCCACGCGGGCAATGTCGTGCAACAGCGCGTCCACCATTTCGGCGGTGAACTGCGCAGCGTTCTTGGGGTCGGCGCGGGTTTCGGCCGCAATCAGCGTGCCCTGCGCGGCGTAGTTGAAGGGGCTTGGCACTTCGAGTGTGGTGGCGGCCTCATCGCCATGCAGGCCTGCCTCGCGCAAGAAGAAGTCAAAGTGCCCACAGCTGGTGAGCGTGGCCGATGTCAGCACTGCACCCCGCACCGCGCTCCACAGGTGGTTGCGCAGCGTGGTGCCGGGCAGGATGGGGCTGGCGTGCGCCTTGACCACGATGAAATCGCCATCCACCTCCAGCGTGAACCACTTGGCGGCGGGTACAGCGCCTTCGGGCGCATCCTGCAGCAGCAGTTGCGCGGTGGCATGCAGCTCTTCCAGGCGCGGGGCCAGCATGCCGATCTGTGCATACAGCGTGGACAGGCGCTTGGCCTCGTCGGGCTTGTCGCGCATCTCGGCGCGCAGGGCCTTGCTGATGGCGCGCAGGGCGTCGAGAAAGCCCTCGGCACTCGCGGCCAGCAGTCCGAGTGGGGCGATGAGTTGCTCGGGCAACTCGCCACGCGGCGCACGCACACGCGCAGGGCCCCAGGCATTGGGCTGGCTCTTGAGCTGCGCGCCGTACACATCCATCACGATGCGCGCCAGGTCCTGCAGCGTCTGGCGCAACTGGGCCGCGTGTTTGGGGATGTCGGCAATCTCTTCCACCTCCAGCAGCGCGCCAATGCGCAGGCCCCTGCTGGAGAGGCGCTCGATCCAGGTGATGCGCGACAAATCCATGCTGCACGCGAACTGGTCGAGCGCCGTGGCGGGCAGGTGGTGGGCTTCGTCCAGCACCAGCAGGCAGTTGTCCAGCTCGGGCAACACGCGCGCGCCCAGAGACGACAGCAGCAAGTCGTGGTTGGCCACGATCACCTGCGCACCCACCAGCTCCTTGCGCTTGTCGTAATAGGTGCACTGGCTGAAGGCGGGGCAATGCTTGCCGGTGCACGAGGCGCCCTCGGCGGCCACGGGGCTCCACACCTCGGGCTCGGGCGGCGTGTCCAGGCTGTCGCGGTCGCCGTCCCACGCGCCTTTCGACAGCGTCTGCGCCATCGTCGAATAGAACTGGATGCGCGCCTCGGTCTCGTGCCGGGGGCGCTTGGCGCGGGCGGCGGCTTCTTCCTCTGCAAACAGGTCGTCGTCGCCCTCTTCTTCCGCCTCGCCCGTGCCCGCCAGCCGGTCGAGCTTGAGCTTGCACACATAGCGCCCGCGCCCCTTGGCCAGCGCAAATTTAAAAGGCTGGGGCATCAGCACCGCCAGCGCGGGCAGGTCCTTGTTGACCAATTGCTCCTGCAGCGCAACCGTGGCGGTTGAGATCAACACCCGCGTGCCCCGCGACAGTGCCAGTGCAATGGCGGGCGCGCAATACGCCAGCGACTTGCCCACACCCGTGCCCGCCTGTATGACGGCGATGGAGCGCGTGGGCGCCGCCTCGCCACTTTCCTCATCCACCTTGCCCAGCGTGGCGCTGCTGAACGTGCGCGCCACCTGCTCGGCCATCAGCCGCTGCCCGGTGCGGCTGCGAAAACCCTCGGTGGCCTGCACCACCGCATCGAAAGATTGCAAGGCCTGTGCGGCCCATACCTGTTGAGACATACAGTAGTGTCGCATGGGATGTGGGACGATGGGTGCGCACCGTCTCCATCGCCCGGCCATCACATGGCCTATGGGCCTACAGGGCTACGCTCAGGGCGTTTCTACGATTCACTGCATCAGAAACTCTGCCGCATGGCTCCCGGAGACCCCCTATGCCCCCCGCACAATCCCCCGACCAGCCCGCACCCGCCCCCACGGGGCCAGAACCTTCGGTCGACACCACCAAACGCCAGGCCCCCGGCCCCAAAACGCAGGGGCCGTTGAAGACGGACCCGTCGCCCGCCACGCAAGACAAACCCAAGTTGCCCCATGAGCGCGATGAATCGGTGGACATGACCCACGGCAAACCGGATGCGCAGGTGGAGCAGGCCTACCGCGATGTGCAGCGCGGCCTGCAGGACACGGACCGGGGGCCGCCGGCCGACAAGGCTTACCAGAAGCAAAAACAGTAAATGCTCTGAATTTGATAGCTATCACCGCTTGATTGATAAGCGGTATGGTCACTTTTTGCCAGAAGATGCACATGTTGAGGTGCAAGTCGCCCTCCGTTCGGCTTCAGCGGGCACATGCCAGGGTTTCCTTGTCAAGACCGCCTGGGGCGGGCTGGCAGAGTGGAGAGCCAAGGGTTTTTGGGGGCATACCGGATGAGGCATTGGCCCGATGTGCGTTTGCGCCCGTGCTGGTCGGCCCAGGTTCGTTTTACGGTGTTGCCAAGGCCATGAACCAGCGCGGCAGATGGTCGTGGGCCTGCTCCAGTGAATCGAGCACGCCATGGCTGCGCTCTGCGATATCGGCGGCCGGGTGCTTGAGATCCGGCACGATCACCACCGCCACACCCGCTGCCTGTGCGGCGCGCGCGCCGTTCTCGCTGTCTTCAAACGCCAGGCATTGCACGGGGTCCACGCCCAGGCGTGTGGCCGCCAGCCGGTACAGCGCGGGGTCAGGTTTGCCACGCGGCACCTCGTTGCCGCCTGCAAGCGCCTGAAAGTGGTGCAGCACGCCCACGCGCCCCAATCGGTGTTCGATCTCATCGCGCCGCGAGGACGATGCAACCGCGCAGGGCACGCCTGCGCCACGTAGCGTTTGCAACAGCCGGGCAGCGCCTCGCTTGATCGGAAAAAGGGGCGCAGGCCCCGTGTCCAGCAACCGCGCCTTTGCGCCTTCACGCACCCGTTCGAATGCCTGGTGCCCGCCCAGCAAACGGGTCAGCAGGGCATCCGAGTCGGTGGCGGCGCGCCCCACCACCTGCAGATAGTCGGATGGCGCCAGATCGATACCGAGGGCGTGTGCAGCGGTGAGCCAGGCATGCATGGTGGTGCGTTCTGAGTCGACGAGAAGCCCGTCCATGTCGAAGATCGCGGCGGCAAAGGGCGGGCGAGGTGTGTGCATCGAAATATGATGCCTGCAAAAACCACCGCTACTGGCCATCCGAGGGACCATGGAAACCACGACACGATTCACGCTGGTCTGCCAAAACGGCGCCGATGCCGATGTGCTGCATGCCGTGTTCAGCACCACGCCAGACGGCGCCCCGCTCGAAGCCGCTGTCAAAGCCTTCTTCGCCGCCCGCAAGATCGCCATCCACCCCACGGACCATTTTGGCTTCGACCACTATGAGCGCACGGGCCGGGTGATCGATGCTGCCTTCACCTCGGGGTCCGCCGCGGTGGGCGATTTCATCGGGCCCTTGTCCAAGGTGTGCCACGCCCTGCACGCAGAACTGGTGGACGACGAGGTGGCGCGCAAGCTCGAATACGGCTTCATCGACGGCAAGAAGAAGCCGACCGCCGATGTGGTGGCGCTGATGAAGACCCTGGCCCCCACCGCCGAGCTGGGCCGCGTGGGCAGGGCCATCGAGGCCGCCGAGCGTGAGCAAAACGACCCGACCTATGCCTTGATCCGCGCCATCGGGTTCTCGAAGAACCAGGCGACCGTGCAGGCCCTGCTGGAGAAGGGGGCAGATCCCAACAGCAAGTTCTCCTCAGGCTATTCGTGCCTGAACAAGGCCATCACCGACAAGCGCGTGAAGGTCGTGCAGCTCATGCTGGAGCATGGCGCTGACCCCAACCTGCCGCACAAGGGGTCTCCGAACCTGTACGAGGCCTGCCGGTTTTCGGCGCCCAAGATCGTGGACCTGCTGCTGCAGTATGGTGCCGACGCCAATGTGTTCCACAGCGGCTACTACCACTACCCCATCGAAGTGGCCATTGATTGCCATCTTTCGAAGTCGGTGCAATCGCTCCTGTCGCACGGCGCCAAGACCTCCGGCATGCGCAAGATGCGCAACCTGCTTGAGCTCAACGCCGGGTACTTTCACGACAACCACAACGACCATCTCGATGAGAAGCTGGCGATCTTCAAGCTGCTGCTGCAAGACCCCGTGCACCAGGCGGACCGTGTGAAAAACCGGAGCCACCTGATCGAGCTGCTGCACAAAGGCTTCGAGGGCCTGTACGGCAAGACGCCCAAGGACCACAAGGACTTCGCCGACATCCTGGCCTTCATGGCCGCTGCCTGAGGCCCCGGGGGTTCTCACCCCCTCTGCTGCAGCGCTTTCTCGATGCGGTTGCGTTGCACCGTGGTCTTGGGCACCTTGAAGGGGAACCAGCTGCGCACGTCTTCTTCCAGCCCGATGCCGTGCATGTAGTTGTAGATGGCCTTCTTGAGCGCGCTGCCCAGCGCGTCGTGGTCGACCCCCGTGGGGTCGATGAAGGCCACGTCGTTCTTGGCAAAGTCGCCCGGTGGCAAGGGCGCCAGCGTCACGCCGTATTCTTCGGGGTTCTTGCCCACGGGCGAGTGCACGGTGCAGGCAAAGCGGTGAAAGAACCCGCTCTGGATGCAGCCGTTGGCGAACAGCTGGCGCACGTATTCGAGCGCATCCACCGTGTCTTGCACCGTCTGCGTCGGAAAGCCGTACATCAGGTACGCATGCACCAGAATGCCCGCGTCGGTAAACGCCCGCGTCACGCGCGCCACCTGGTCCACCGACACGCCTTTTTTCATCAGCGTGAGCAGCCGGTCTGACGCGACTTCGAGCCCGCCCGAGATCGCGATGCAGCCGCTGTCGGCCATCAGCTCGGCCAGGTCGGGGGTGAAGGTTTTTTCAAACCGCACATTGCCCCACCAGCTGATGCCCGCGTTGCGCGCAATCAGCTCGGTGGCCAGCGCCTTCAGGGCCTTGGGCGGCGCGGCTTCATCGACAAAGTGAAAGCCCGTCTGCCCCGTCTCGCGCACGATCTGCTCGATGCGGTCGGCCAGCACCTCGGCGCTGGCGCCCTCGTAGCGGCTGATGTAGTCCAGGCTCACGTCGCAGAAGCTGCACTTCTTCCAGTAGCAGCCATGCGCCACGGTGAGCTTGTTCCAGCGCCCGTCGCTCCACAGGCGGTGCATGGGGTTGAGCATGTCGAGCAGCGACAGATACCGGTCCAGCGGCAGGCCGTCCCAGGTGGGGGTGCCCACCTCCGCAAAGGCAATGTCGGCTTCCATCATGTTGATGTACTGTACAGCGCCGTTGCCACCTGCTCCATCGTTGCGCACAAAGGTGCGCACCAGGCGTTGGCGGCCGCGCTCGCCGCGCACGTGTTCCAGCAGCGCCAGCAGCGGGCGCTCGCCAGCGTCCAGCGTCACGTAGTCAAAGTGGTCGAACACACGCGGGTCGGCCAGCTCGCGCAGCTCGGTGTTCACAAAGCCGCCGCCCAGCACGGTGGCGATGTGCGGGTAGCGCGCCTTGATGGCCTGGGCAATGCGAAACGCCGCATACACCGAGCCCGGGAACGGCACCGACAACAGCACCACATCCGGTTGGTGGCGGGCGATGGCTTTTTGCGTTAGGGCAAGCAGCATGTCGTCCACCAGCGTGGGCGGCGCAGCGAGTGCATCGGCCAGCGGGTCAAACGTGGGCTGGCTACCTGCCAGCGATTCGGCATAACGCACAAACTCAAAGCGCTCGTCCACCGCATCGCGCAGCACATCAGCCAAATCGTTCAGGTACAGCGTGGCCAGGTGCTTGGCCTTGTCGTGCAGGCCCAAAGCGCCAAACGCCCAGCCCAGCGGATCGCCGCCTTCGTCGTCCACATACACATCCAGCGTGGCAAAACGCGGGCCCTCGGGCAGGTAGTTGCGGCCTGCAATGCGGTGCGCCAGCGTGCTGTCGCGCCCCTGCAAAAAGGCAATGGCGGGGCCGATGGTGGCGAGGTAACGGTCTTGCTGCGCCGCAAAGCTCTGCACGGCGGGGCTTTGTTTTTTGGTGGGCAACGCATCCACCTTGGCAACCACAGCGCGCAGCCCTTCGGGCGAGAGCAAGCGCAGCACCAGCGCCAGTGCCAGGTCTTCCTGGAACGCCGTGACCCCCCGCGAGCGCAGAAAACCCGTGAGGTATGCGGTGGAGGGGTATGGCGTGTTGAGCTGCGTCATCGGGGGGATGACGGAGAGAACTCGAAGGGGCGCAGGAGCAGTGAGTGAGGCGGCGGCAGACATGGTGGGGGCCGCCTGGAGCAAGTGGCGGGAGGTGATTATCGGTTCAGGTCAGAGGCTGCGCTTGTTTCGCGCAGTCTTGGTCGGACGACAGGCATCGTCTTTGTGAGGGGCGTGACTGCCTAGAATCGCTGATCACTTTCTCCAAAGCTCAGTACCCGATGGCGTTCCGGTTCAACTTTCGCTGGCGACTTTTTCGCCCGCTCCCGTCATTGCATTGGGTGGTTCCCTGCATGTTCGTGGCGTCTCTGGTACTGGCGACTGCGGGTAACCAATGCCGAGTCGGCCCAAACTACGAGGGGCCTATCTGGTTGACGGCAATGACGGTGACCGCATTTTGGGTCGCTGTGTATTCAACAGTTGCTGCCTACCAAGGCTGGCGGAGGTGGATGAAGGTCGGAACCAGCGTCGTTTTTGATGTGCTGTGTGTTTCGTTGTTGGCGCTTCCGTTCACCCTCTTTCAGCCAACCTATCAGTGCTACACGGAAAGAGCAAAAATTGCAGAGATGATGGTTGTTGCATCGCCATACCGTGACGCTATCACCGAGCGAGCCACCCAGCGACAATCTCTATCCGGTGTGGGCGAAGGGCTGCGCGTTGAACCGAAGGGGCGGGTGCATGGCGGCGCCATCTCTACCAACGGAGTCATCACTTTGTTCTCTGACGAGCCAAGGGCTTTGGTCGTCCTGCGTCCCTACTTTGAGAACTCCGAAGTGAAATGGGCATGCGAAGGATATCCGCTAAAGGCAATGACCGCCTCATGTCGGCAGCTTCCATACCAAACGCCTTGAATCAAGGCGTTGAAGCTAGGCAGGAGCTGTCGTGGTACCCGCCAGATAGTTGTTCTTCACCCGCACATAGTGCTCGGCCGAATACTTCAGATACGCAATCTCCGCCTCCGTCAGCGCGCGCTGGCGCACCGCAGGGCGGCCGATGTAGAGGTAGCCGCTTTCCAGCACCTTGCCCGGCGAGACCAGGCTGCCGGCGCCCAGCATCACGCGGTCTTCAATCACTGCGTCGTCCATCACGATGGAGCCCATGCCGATGAGGCATTCGTTGCCAATGCGGCAGCCGTGCAGGATCACCGAGTGGCCCACGGTGACGTAGTCGCCGATGACCAGTGGTGAGCCCTCGGGCTTGGCGGCGTTGCGGTGCGAGACATGGCCCATGGTCAGGTCCTGCACGTTGCTGCAGGCGCCCACGGTGATGCGGTTCACGTCGCCGCGCAGCACGGCGTTGCACCACACCGAGCTGTCGCGGCCCAGGGTGACGTCGCCGATGACCTGGGCGGATTCATGCACGAAAACGCCGGTGTCCAGAACTGGGGTGGTGTCGAGATAAGGTGCAAGTGGCATGGGCTTCGAGAGGGGATGGTGAGAAGGCAAAGGGTTGGGTGAGGGGCCCTGCGGGGCGGGCGCGCCGGTGGCGTGGCTCAGCGCCGTGGGGTGCGGCGTTGGGCCGTGGGGGCTGCAGCGGAGGGTGTTGCAGCTTTTGCCGCTTTTTTTGCCGACGCTGTGGCTCTTGCGAGCGGCACCGCGTAGAACCCCAAAAACATGTCCACCGCATCGCCCAGCACCTGCGTTTGATGCGCGGGTGTGAGTGGCGGCTGCCCCATGGCCAGCTGGGGCCAGAAGGCAAAGGCCTTGACCATGCCCTGCAACTGCTGCGCGGCATAGGGCACGTCCATGGTGGGGCGCAGTCGGCCGTCTTGTTGGGCGGCGCGCAGCCAGCGGGGCAGGCCTTCTTCTTTGGCCGAGAGCTTGGCGCTGATGGCGCGGGCGCGCTCGGGCGTGTGCATCATGTCGGCCATGGCCACGCGGCTGAGGTCGATGAAGCTCGCATCGTTGAGCAGGCACATCTTCTGTGCGAGCAGTGCCAGCAGTTGCGTGCGCAACGGTTGCTGCGCTTGATAGGCCTGCTCGTCCAGCGATTGGCTGCGCTCCCACATCAGCATCAGGATGGCTTCAAACAGCTCTTCCTTGCTGGGGAAATGGTTGTACACCGTGCGTTTGGAGACGTCGGCCGCTGCGGCCACGCGGTCCATGCTGGTGCCGTTGAAGCCGTGTTCGCGGAACTCGCCAATGGCGGCCTGCACGATGGCATCGCGCTTGCGGTCGGTCAGGCGGGTGGGTGGCGGGGCAGCAGTCATGGGCTAATTTTACACCCTACAGTTTACTTTTTTAAAAAGTGAACTACACTGTGCAGTGCACTTTGTGAGGGAAGACCCCGTGCACCGTCCCACACCGCTTCGTCGCCGCCTGCCCCTGGCGGTTTTGTTCACCTTGATCTTGATCGCCATGGCCTACAGCATCTTCTCCCGCACCGCCCTGCCGGTGGCTTCGTACACGCAGTCGCCCCAGTTTGCGGGCGGCAAGTTTCGCAACGCAGCGCCACGGCACGCGTTGGGCGCTCTCAAGACGATGCAGGTGATGTGGCGCTTTGCCACCGGCAAGCCGGATGACTCCGTGCCCCACCAGCCCGTGCCGGTGTACCCGGTGATGCGCTCAGACCTGTTGGCCGCGCCCGACCTGAGCCTGTGGCGCCTGGGCCATTCGACGCTGCTGCTCAAGATCGACGGCCAGTTCTGGCTGACCGACCCGGTGTTTTCCGAGCGTGCCTCGCCATTCCAGTTTGTGGGCCCCAAGCGCTTTCATGCGCCGCCCATCACCATCGACGAGTTGCCGCCCATCACGGGGGTGGTCCTGTCGCACGACCACTACGACCACCTGGACTACGCGGCCATCCAAAAGTTGGCACCGAAGGTGGAGCACTTCATCACCCCGCTGGGCGTGGGCGACCGGCTCATCGCTTGGGGTGTTCCGGCGGCCAAGGTGCAGCAGTTCGACTGGTGGCAAGGCACCACCGTGGGCAGCTTGCAGTTGGTGGCAACGCCCGCACAGCATTTCTCGGGCCGGGGGCTGTCCGACGGCAACAGTACGTTGTGGGCCTCGTGGGTGTTGATTGCTGGTGATACCCGTATCTTCTTCAGTGGCGACACAGGCTACTTCGACGGCTTCAAGGCCATTGGCGAGCGATTTGGCCCGTTCGATCTGACGCTGATCGAAACCGGCGCCTACAACGCCGACTGGGCCGACATCCACATGCAGCCCGAAGAAAGCCTGCAGGCCCATCTGGACGTGCGGGGGCGCCATATGTTCCCCATTCACAACGGCACGTTCGACCTGTCGCTGCACCCGTGGGTGGAACCCTTTGAGCGCATCACAGCGCTGGCCGCCGCCGCCCAGGTGCCTTTGGTGGCGCCCATCATGGGGGAGCGGCTCGACATTCGCACACCAACGCTGTCCACGCACTGGTGGCGCAAGGTGGAGCCGCAGGCCGAGGCCCGGTCGGCGGTAGACCGCCGCGTGGACTGGGTGCAGCAGCCCCGCATGTGATGACCCAAGGGGGCGGCAACAACCTTGTGAGACCGGTCACCCTGGGCCCTTCGATGGCGCCTTTCGACGGGCTCAGGACACGCGTGCCGAAGCGCTGCGTGGGGCTTCGACAAGCCCAGCCTGAACGGGTATATCCAGTGCAAGCGGGGGCGCCAAGTGCAAGTGCCGCTTCAATAGAACAGTTTCAGAGCTAGCGCGCAAGCCCTCCCACCACGCGCGCCGCTGCGCGAATCGCCGGCTCATCAAACCCCGCATACCCCAGCAGCCAGCCTCTGCGCGTTGACTGCATCGCATAGCGCGACAGCGGCGCCAGCATCACGCCCGCAGCCAGGGCTTTGCGGCTCAGCGATTCGTCATCGCTGCCCGGCGCCACCTCGTGCAGCAGGTGCATGCCGCGCTCACTGGCGGGCAATTGCCAGGCGCCGTCGCTGGCATTGGCCAGGGCGCTGATCAGTACCTGCTGGCGCGCGAGGTACAGCTCGCGCATCTGGCGCAAATGGCGCAGCAGGTGGCCTTCGGCAACAAAGCGCGCCAGCACGGCCTGCGCATCGCCCGGTGCGTGCCGGTCCGTGATGGCGCGGGCCATGGCAAAGGCCTCGACCAGCGCCGGTGGCACCACCACAAAGCCCAGGCGCAGCCCGGGGTGCAGTGTTTTGCTGAAGGTGCCCACATACAACACGCGCTCGGACCCTGGCAGGCTACACAGCGCAGGCACACGCTGAGCGGCGTTGCCGTATTGAAACTCGCCGTCGTAGTCGTCTTCCACCACCCAGGCGTCGTGCGTGCGCGCCCATTGCAGCAGCGCCTGCCGCCGCGCCAGGCCCATGCACACGCCCGTGGGGAACTGGTGCGTGGGCGTGACCACGGCCATGCGTGCTTGGGGCCACTGCGCCGCAGCGGTGTCAATGCGCAGGCCATCGGCATCCATATCCACCGGCCGCGCCAGCGCGCCGTGCCCCAGCAGGCTGGCGCGAATGCCGGGGTAGCCCGGGTCTTCCACCAGCACCTCGTCGCCCACGTCCAGCAGCAGCCGTGCGATGAGGTCAATGCCCTGCTGCGAGCCCGAGCACACCACCACCTGCGCCGCATCGCAGCGGATGCCGCGCGACGCCCACAGCCACTGCGCCACCGCCTGGCGCAGGTCGGGGTCGCCCGCCGGGTCGAGGTACTGCGCGCGTTGCGCACGCTGGTGGGCCGTGGCCTGGCGGCTCAGCCGGTCCCACAGCGCAAACGGAAAGGTGGCGACCTCGGGCGCACCGATGCGGAACGCCGTGGCTGCTGCCAGTGGCGGGCGCCAGCGCGCGGCCGTGTCGGCAATCAGCTGCCCCCGGCGCGACAGGCCCCGGGGCGCTGCCACCAGGCCTTGCGGGGCGGCCACGTTGGCTGCCACGGCCTGCGACACATAGGTGCCGTCGCCCACGCGCGCCTCCACATACCCTTCGGCCTGCAAACGCTGCAGCGCCCACAACACGGTGTTCCGCGACACGCCCAGGCTGCTGGCGTGCTCGCGCGAGGGTGGCAGCCGCGTGCCTGCGCGCAGGCTGCCCTGCTCGATGGCGCGGCGCAATTGCGCATACACCCGTTGGCGCAGGGTGGTCGCAGTGCTGCGATTGGCTCCGGGGTGAGGCACGAATTGGCCCTTTCAATGTGGTGATGCCGCCATAAACTGAAGAACCATTGTAGAAACCCGGGCTGCCGCCGTGCGGCCCGCCCCCGCTGAAAGAACCCCATGGCCCAACACATCGCCACCATCGATTGGCAACGCGGCAGCGACGACTTTTTGGACAAGCGCTACCACCGCGCCCACACCTGGCAATTTGATGGTGGCGCCACCGTGGCCGCCTCGTCATCGCCGCATGTGGTGCCCCTGCCGTACTCTGACGCGGCGGCTGTGGACCCTGAAGAAGCTTACGTCGCAGCGCTGTCGAGCTGCCACATGCTGTGGTTCATGGACTTCGCCAGCCGCGCGGGTTTTCGGCTCAATAGCTACACCGACGCCGCCGTGGGCACCATGGCCAAAAACGAGCAGGGCCAGCTCGTCGTCTCCCACGTGCAGCTCAAGCCCGTCACACGCTTTGACGCGGCCCACGCGCCCAGCGCTGCACAACTCGACCACCTGCACCACCGCGCGCACGCATCGTGTTTTCTGGCCAACTCGGTCAAGACGCAGATCGACTGCGCGCCCGCGCTGGAGATTGAACCGGCTGTGGAAGGCGCCTGACATGGCCAACGCCAACCGCCAGTTTCAGGTGACGGACCCCGCCACCCTGCACGCCCTGGTGCACGCGCAACCCCTGGCCACGCTGGTGATCGCGCAGGCCGGTGCGCTGCATGTCAACCATGTGCCGCTGTATCTGGACCCGGAGCGCGGCCCCCACGGCACGCTCATCGGCCACGTGGCCCGCGCCAACGCGCTGTGGCCGCTGCTACCTGAGCAGGCCGTGGCGGTGTTCCACGGCCCACAGGCGTATGTGTCGCCGTCTTGGTACCCGTCCAAGGCCATCGACGGCAAACAGGTGCCCACCTGGAACTACGCCACGGTGCACGCCCATGGCACCCTCAACGCAGTGGACGACGCCGAGCGCCTGCGCGCCATCCTGCACACCCTGAGCGAGCGGCATGAAGCCCACCGCGCCAACCCCTGGCGCCTGGACGATGCCCCGCCCGACTACATCGACAAAATGCTGCACGCCATCGTCGGCATCGAGCTGGAAGTGGAACGCTGGGAAGGCATCTGGAAGGTGAGCCAGAACCGCACCGACACCGACCGCGCCGGCGTGGTGCAGGGGCTGCTGGCCGAGGGCTCCCCAGCGGCGCAGGACATGGCGGGGCTGGTGCGGGCGTCGTGATCCGCGCCGTGATGAAAATCAAACTTCATAGCTACTAGCGCTTGATGGATAAGCGCTAGAGCCCGTTTTGATCATATTTTTAAGTTGCCTCAAACCACCCTAGCCCGTTCTGGCTGAGCTGGTCGAAGCCATGCGCCGCGCTGCAACAGGCTCAGCATGAACGGGGTCTGCAACGGGATTGGTTTTGGTTTTTGGTGGGGCGCATCACCCCTCCAGCATCTCCACCCGCAGCGCCACCACCGGCCCCGACACGGCGGGGTGCGCGGCCAACGCATGCACTGCCAGGTCCACGGTGGACTGCACCACCGCGTCCGTCAGCACCAGCACCTGCGCGCCGCTGCCACGGGGCAGCGATTTTTCGGTGGCCAGCGCCACGTGCAACACGGGCACGTGCTGCGCCGCCAGCCAGGCGCCCACGGCCTCGATCTGCTGGGCGCTGTGCACGGGCACACGCAGGTAGTGGCGGGTGCATACCGCGGCACGGGGCAGCACGGCGCACTGCGCGTTCATGGCGTGGGGGTGGAACCCCAGGTG
>RCMZ01000026.1_pt1 | contig 112622 bp, 106 predicted proteins | sample 2041141 | NCBI WGS metagenome assembly RCMZ01 (sample SAMN09708263, study PRJNA481090) | Wastewater metagenome, whole genome shotgun sequencing project. | biome: sewage; isolation source: Davis station wastewater (DW) | place: Antarctica: Davis Station | collected 2010-03-01 | reverse complement strand
GTCCGGCGTCCTGGTTTAATTGAGGAAGCACTACGCATGAAGCGATTGGCCGGACTTTCCGCACTTGCCTTGATTATCTCCAGCACCAGCGGCTGTGGATGGATCTGGGGCCCGGAAGGTTACTTCCGCGACCGTGGTAGCGATTACCTGGAAGCACAACAGACTGCACCGATGCAATTGCCGCCGGACGTCACCACCGCCAAGCGTCTGGACCCGCTGTTGCCGATCCCGCGCAACGTGGCCGACGACAGCGTCAAAGGCGAGTACGAAGTGCCCCGCCCGCAACCGCTGTCGGCCCTGGCCGATGCCAGCGACTACAGCCTGCAGAAAAGCGGCGAGTCGCGCTGGGTCATGGCCCAGCACGCCCCGGCCGAAGTCTGGCCGGTGGCGGTGCAGTTCTTCCAGGACAACGGTTTTCGCCTGGATGAACAGCGCCCGCAAACTGGTGAATTCACCACCACCTGGCAGCGCGCTGACGAATTGTCGGCGTCCATGGCCAAGCGCCTGGCCAGTGCCGGCATCGCCGCCGACAGCGAAACCCGCGTACGGGTGCGCATCGAGCCAGGCGTGCAACGCAATACCAGTGAAGTCTATGTGGTCAGCGCCGAGCGTCCTGCCGGCAGCACGGCCAATGTCGAGTTCACCAACCGTTCGCTCAACGCTGGCCTGGACGCGGCCCTGGTGGACGAAATGCTCGCCAGCATGACCCGCAGCGCCGAGAAGGGCGGTTCCGTGTCCCTGCTCGCTGCCCGCGATTTCGATACGCCGAGCCGTGTCAGCCTCACCGAGGACGGCAGCGGCAACGTCGTGCTCAACCTGGGTGAAGACCTTGACCGTGCCTGGTCGAGCGTTGGCCGTGCTCTCGAGCAGGGCGAATGGCGCGTTGAAGACATCAACCGCAGCCTGGGCCTGTACTACATCAACCTCGCCGAAAAAGCCGAGAAGAAAAACGACGAGCCAGGCTTCTTCGGCAAGTTGTTTGGCAGCAAGCCGGCCAAGGAAGAAATCGAAGCCCGCGCCGAGCGCTATCAGGTTCGCCTGAGCAAGGTCGGCGACAACGTGCAAGTCACCGTCGAGAAAAACATCAACACCGTTGCTCCCGCCGAAGTGGCGCGCAAAGTGTTGGGCGTCATTCAGGACAACCTGGGTTAATCATCATGCGTTTTGCCGTTCTCGGCAGCGGTAGCCAAGGGAACGGCACGCTTGTGGCCTGTGATGACACGTATGTCTTGGTCGATTGTGGTTTCTCCCTGCGGGAAACCGAAAAACGCCTGCTGCGCCTGGGTGTGAACCCGGCGCAGTTGAGCGCGATACTCGTGACCCACGAACATGCCGACCACGTGCATGGCGTGGGTTTGCTGTCTCGGCGCTACGATCTTGCGGTCTACCTCAGTCGCGGCACCCTGCGCGGGATGCGCAAACCCATTGAGCCGGCAGGTTTTCTGGCCGGTGGTGAACAACTGCGCATCGGTGCGCTGGACATTGACGTGATTGCTGTGGCCCATGATGCGCAAGAGCCGACGCAGTACGTGTTCAGCGATGGCCAGCGGCGCTTCGGCCTGCTGACCGACCTGGGCTCGTATTGCGCCCGGGTGCTGGATAGCTACCGTGGCCTGGATGCTTTGATGATCGAGTCCAACCACTGCCGCGACATGCTTGCCCGTGGCCACTACCCGTACTTTCTCAAGCAGCGGGTCGGCGGCGAACTGGGACATTTGAACAACCACCAGGCAGCGCTCCTGGTGTCCGAGTTGGGTTACAAAGGCCTGCAACACCTGGTCCTGGCCCATCTGAGCAGCAAGAACAACCTGCCGCAGCTGGCCCGGCAATGTTTCGTCGATACCCTCGGGTGCGACCCGGACTGGCTGCAACTGGCCGATCAAGATTCAGGGCTCGACTGGCGACATATCGCCTAGCCCATCTACTTAGCAAGCGGAGCCCATCATGGAAAAACGTGAAGAACTCTACCGCGGCAAAGCCAAGTCGGTTTTCAAGACCGACGACGCCAACCGCTTGATCCTGCTGTTTCGCAACGACACCTCGGCGTTCGACGGCAAGCGCATCGAACAGCTGGACCGCAAAGGCATGGTGAACAACAAGTTCAACGCCTTCATCATGCAGAAACTCGAAGCGGCCGGTGTTCCGACCCAATTCGACAAACTGCTGGGCGACAACGAATGCCTGGTGAAGAAACTCGACATGATCCCGGTCGAGTGCGTCGTACGTAACTACGCCGCCGGCAGCCTGGTCAAACGCCTCGGCGTGGAAGAGGGCCTCAAGCTCAATCCCTATACCTTCGAGCTGTTCCTCAAGGACGACGCCAAGGGCGACCCGTTCATCAACGAATCCCACGTTGTGGCGTTCGGTTGGGGTACCGCCGAGCAACTGGCGCGCATGAAAGAGTTGTCCCTTAAGGTCAATGACGTCCTGAGCAAACTGTTCGACGACGCTGGCCTGCTGCTGGTGGACTTCAAGCTGGAGTTCGGCGTGTTCCACGACGGCTCTATCGTCCTGGGCGACGAATTCAGCCCGGATGGCTGCCGCCTGTGGGACAAAGACACCGGCAAGAAAATGGACAAGGACCGCTTCCGCCAGGGTCTGGGTGGCGTGATCGAAGCCTACGAAGAAGTCGCCAACCGTCTGGGCGTACCGCTTTAATCGACGCAAGCATCTGATAGCACGGATTTTTTTTGCTCTTGGGGGTTCGCTTAAGGCGCTGTTATGATGCGCGCCGTTGGAGAGATGCCAGAGTGGCCGAATGGGACGGATTCGAAATCCGTTGTACCTTCACCGGTACCTAGGGTTCGAATCCCTATCTCTCCGCCATATTGAAAAAAACCTTATAAATCAATGATTTACGAGGTTGAAAAAATGGTGATTTGTAGCAAGGTTTTGTAGCAAAAACCTGACCTGCAGATCGCCATTTTTTTCGTCTGTCGTTTGAGCCTCCGTTGCTCGTTCTGAGCGTCTTTGGCCGCTGTGGCTACCTCCTCTATACTATCTGCTGATTTTTCGGTGCTTCTGCGAGGCTCTGAGCCGTTCCTGTGCCTGATTTTGGGATCAGGGTCTCCAATGGTGCGGGGACTTGTACCCGTGCCGGTGGGGGCCGGATAGTACGGAATGAATGCGTTTGGGGCCGCGTTAGTATTTTTTTTGCTATGCCTGACGCAGAATGACCCCTTAGAGGGATTCTGGTAGTCACTCAATTTGCAATCATAAGGACCGCAGCATGCAAACCAAGGAAAGCATTCAGTCAGAACTGAACAGCCTTTACGAGCAGTTTAAGAACAACACATCTCTCCCTTCAGGGCTTGCTGAACGCACGTCACCTCCCTTGCTCCTGAGCGTGCCAGAAAAATGGCTGAATTCTACTAAGCGGGTGCTGGTAGTTGGGCAAGAAACGCTTGGTTGGGATTTTCATCCCGGTGACTACTTCCCCGATCTTAAAGATCCGATCATGACCTTCGCGGATTTCCAAGCCACGCCGAATAGCGTAGCCGCACTTACTGCTGGCTATCGTGATTTTGAGTTCGCTAGGCATCAACCGGGGAATTACAACAGTCCGTTTTGGCGAGCCTACCGCAGCGTGCGATCCTCCTTGGGGGAGGACGTAGATGGTGCTGAAACAGCGGTGCTCTGGACTAACCTTTTCAGGATGTCGCTCGACAATGGAAGTGTGTATGAGAATGGGAGTTCTGAAGAGGCTGCACTGATACGGGAGGCGGGTTCGGCCTTGCTACGTGCTGAAATTCAGGTACTCGCTCCAACCTCTGTGATTTTCTTCACTGGACCCAACTACAACGAGCATCTCTACGCACAGTTTCCGGGGGTCGAGCCTTTCAATCTTGAAAACTATGAGCCGGAGAAAACCTCCATGCTGAAACACCCCCTGTTACCGATCCTAACTTTTCGAACCTATCATCCTGCTTATCTAGCAAGAAGTGGTCAGTGGGGGATAATTTCAGAGATTACCGCTTGGAATCAAGAAACGGCTTAGTCTGAATATATCTATTAACAACTGATAAAGGCCCCTCTGCGGAGGGGGCTACCCTTGGTATATTGCGGTAAGTCGGACAGTAAAGGTCCAGTATGCACGCCAGAGAAAGTATCCGATTGCACATTGTGCAGAATGGTACGAAAACCAGCCGGTTTCGTTCGTGGCTGGATGCTGCCGAAAGTGAAAAAAGGGGGCTATTGCGTGAGCATCTTCCTTCAGGGTATTCAAATTGGTTTGCTATCGTAGAGGGTAAATCCATCTGGTGGGTTTATTCGGATTCGTCGGATGGTGGCGTTTGGACAAGCGAAGGTGTGGCAGTAACGGGATGCTGGGTAGCATACGATGATGCCTTGGCTCGTGCTATTTATGATTTGTGCTACCCTAAGAAGCTAAGCAGTTATAAATAAAAAGGATGAGAGGCACTTATGGTAAAGGATAGAAATTGGCGTCTTGAAAATATGTTGGCAAGTCTCGGAGAGACGCCTGAAGATGTACGAGATTTTTTTGTATACTCCTATCATTTTATCGATGACCGTTTGTTTTTCTTAAATGCAAGGGAAACACTAAGCGAGTTCCCAGATGGATACGCTATTATCCATGAGGCTGAAAAGTTACTCAAGATGCATGGCTGGGAAGGCGACGGTACGTTAGAATTGCTGTGGTTGCCTCCATTCATGGGTGTTGGCGTAGAAGATACATATGGAGTTGTTTGCTTTCACGTCAAACAATCCAATAATGGCACCTCATGGTTCGCCTCGAAATATGCACTTCCATTTGAAAGCTTAGTGCCACACAACTAAACCTGTAGGTTTGGATATATATAATGGTCGTACGCGGCCATTATGGAGCTGTTGTGGCTTTTGGTTTATTTGCAAACCTCATAATACCTGTAGGTACCGTATTCGTTGGTAGTGCTATCTTTTACAGTTATTCCTCTTGTGTACGTTACGTTTGTGTCGTTTATGGTGAATGATTTGGTGTTGTAGTCGGAGGCCGCTTTTATTTCAACTCCATTTAAATACACTATATATGCATTGGTGGAGGTGCTTGTTCCGGCCATCCAGAATGTGTTCGGGGTTCCAGTAACATAACGGCTATAAGAGCAAGAGGCTGTTCCAGTAGCTGTTCGGCTACTACTTGCAGTAACGTTCTGTCCTATGGTGACGGGTTCCCCTACATTTCTATATGCGAGGGTTGTTGTTTCCTGCTCTCTGTTTTGTCTAGTACGGGTTTGGTATTGGATACAATCTTTTGCCGTTTGATTGAAAGTTTCATCTTTCAACATGGTTGATGCATCAGGTGTCCAGTTTGAGCAGCCAGAAACGTTACCATCATTTACCCACTCGCTATAAAGAGGTTCGGCTGGCTGCCAGTTTTCGACTGGTAGACTCGGAGTTTTGGGGGTGATGCTTATTGAGCCGTTAGGAAGTGCTCCGCCGCTGGATTGCTCCATCGGAATTGCTATCCTATAAGCTGCTTGTGCTGTACTTGTTAATGCGATAATGGCCATTAGTGTTATTGTTGTTTTCATGTGGTGGTAAGATGTTGGTTATTTATATCTTACCATGCATATAAAAAAGTCAATAAAAAATCATTTTTTCATACATGCAAGCAATGCCACGTTTTTAGGACGTGTTTCAGTACCGCCGAAATTTTGCACTGTAATCGTGTGGGTGTGTAACCCTGCTGGCTGCGACCAGACAGATTGTGTGCCATACCAGTTCTCATCACCTAAAACCGCGTTGCCGGGGTCTGTTGGGGATCGATCTCGCGTATGACGTGTCTCGTGGCTATGTAACCCATCCATCGAAGCCGTAGCGTTGTGTTTGTGGCTTTTTAGATCGTCTTGCTGGGCGGAAGCTAAGGATCTACCCGGATCGATGCCCTTGCCGTTATCCCAAGCCCTTACGAACTGCCCGCGTAGGTCGAGTGTTCCACCTGAACCGTTTGCTGCGATCCAGCCCGGTGGACAGCTTGTAGCGTTAAAAAACGCATACATGCCGGACGTTGATTGAGTTGTCCAAATACCGCTTTCGCACGATAAAATTAGCCCTTTAAAGTCTCTGGCGAGCAGGCCATTGGGAGAGCAACTTGTGCCAGCGGCTTCTACTTTTGTTAGGTTTATGTTGTTGTCGAACTGTCCTCTACCTTTGACAGTCAAGGTTCCATCCATTCTGGAATTGCCTAAAACTGCCAAGTCTTTCTTGACGTTCATGTAATTGGTGTTTATTTCGTCTGAAAATATTGTATCTGTGTAAAGCGTTTTGATTAGCCCTTTTCCTGCGGAAAGGGTATCAATGACCTGATAGGAAACCTCTGTTCCTGCGTCGTCTTTGGAAAGCATTCCACAAGGTGCGTTTTCAGTTGATTCGATAAGACCATCTGCTGAGTGAGTATATACAGGGCAAAGTCTATCAAGCATCACTCTTTCATTGGTCGATGAGTTTACTGCTACATCTACCGCTACCGGGCTGCCAGTTTCTGTATGGATTCCGATACCACAATCCACTGTTTTTGACTCCCAAGCACTTCCGCTTGTGTCTTTAACCCATTTGATACAGCGAAGTCTGTTATGCCCTTTGGATTCCTTAAATGCTACGGCTGAGCCTAGCATTGAGTTTGTTCCATCGACTCTTAAATATTCATTTCCGCCCTCGCGGTCGTAAGTAGCGACCAAGGTGCAGTCGGTTTTTAACCCTAGGCATTCAGTGTTGGTTATTTTAGTGGCGGGGTCTGAGACTGCTGCAAAGTAGAACTGATGCCCGCCTGTGATATTTAGCGAGTCATTAGCGTTGGCCGCTATTTTAGCCCTGTTGTAATAACGAAAATTCTCGGAAAATGATAGAAGACTTTTGGGCTGGAAAACGACTTTGAAGTTTTTTATAAATCCTTCTTCGTCTGGTGTGATTTTGGCGGTAACATTGAAGTTGTACGGGATTTTAGACCAGAATTTACAAGGTATTAACTGCGTTGATTTTTCTTTCGCCAGTACGGGCACCCAGCTTTTTGCTTGTCCACAGGTGGCCTGCTTGGCTATAAATTCTGTATCTAACATTTCAAGAATCGCGGCGGAACCACTCCATTCGCTGCCATTTTTGAAGTTATCAATATCCCATCCATCGAGGTGGATACGTTTGTCAAAGGCGGTGATAATAGAAACTATATCTTTACCAAAAATGGTTGCTTGCTGCTCGCGTTGTTGCTCTAAATACCAGTAAAGAAAGCTAACGACCAGAGCCATTACAATTGATACGGAAAGAAGCGTTTCGAAAAGTGTTAGGCCTTTTTGTTTTTTGTTTGCTATGTGTGTCATGTGTTTATCTATGTTATTATATTTACGATAACATAAAAGAAAAATAATGAAAGTGGATCTGTGGTTGAGGGTGGCAGCCAATGGTTCGGGGATATATCTTTGAACCCACGGTTGCTTAATTTGAGTGAATGAGGGGGCGGCTGTTTATACTCTACAAAAGTATAAAGAGTGTCCGTGCAGCATAAGGTAGTGATTTGTTATGTGGTGTAGGAGAGTGTATACCCGCAGAGCATGGTTTTAGCTTTGGGGATATATGTATGTATTGCGTGGCGTTACATAGTTGGTTTATTTTTCTGGTCGCATTTCTTCGGCAATACGTTTTTTGTATTCTTCTGCTTCCGCATCAATTTTGGTTTTAGCTGCTCTCCAATGTTCTTCATAAGTCCCTCTGTATCGCTCGGCTACTGTTAGTGCGATTATGTCAAGATTTTGCTGTTTTATCTTGTTTCCGGCTCTTCCGAACTCTTTAATTAAAACATCATTTGAAATTGATTTGCAGCCAGAAAACTCTGCTATAAGTCTCTTGGCTAGGCATGATGTAAGTCTTAAATCAGGGTATTCCTCCATTTCTACCAGTTTTACAAATTTAACTAGAAAATGCTGACGCTCTCTTCTTTTGAATCCACCGACTAATCCACCTATTTTTCCTGCATATTCCGCCTTGTTCATGTTATAACTCCTATGTTGTTATAATACAATTACCATAGGTTTGGGATAAGTCAATGCTTCAAGGTTATATCCCTGAACCTATGACATTGCTTCAGGGATACATGTTGTAGGAAATCCGATATTCTCACTTTTTTGAATTTGCGATGTGGCCAATACCCCACGTTTTTTTGTGAAATTAATTTGAGAGCGATTTTTTGAGTTTTGCCGGTGCCATTTTTTCTCTGCTTTGTAGCAAAAGTAAACTAAGTAATTAATCTAGGGTTGAACTCTATTTAATGATTATGGTTGAGCCTTATATTTATTTTCATTTTGCTATTGACACGATATTTTTCTGTTTCTAAGCCATAATTCGATGGTTGAAAAATCCCATATATCAAAAATTTGGTATAAATCCTTGAAATTTCTTGGGCGTATTTTTAGAGAAAAATGAGTTTCTCCAAATCCCCTTTTTTCAGTGCTAGCCAAAATCGCTTTCAGGATATTTAGGCTCATTAGCCCGGTGAGGGTTATTCACCGTTTTCGATGAATTTGAGAAAGTGTGAAATTTTCATCAGGAGAGTAAGTTGATATGTATGTATACATACATATAGGTTCAGGGATATATCTCCAAACCTTGGGAGGTATAGGGGGTTGCTGGTTAGGTGCTGCAAGGTGGTCGCTTACGTATTCGGTTGTTTTAGGCATGTAGTGGTGTGGTTTGGTGTCTTCGTATCAATAAGATAAATAAACGCCGATTTTAACCTTTTCCGTGCGTTTTATGGCTATCGGTGGTGTAGTGTATGTATATGTGGGTAGGTATGGGGAGGAAAGGGGGGAGGGGGGAAGAAGAAACACCCTCACCGGGTGCTATTATCTGATATAGGCTATTTGCACTAATTATAATGCTATGTGCATTGCTTCCAGTAGAATACGGTTCTACGGCTTACATTCAACTCCTTCATGACTTGCTGAATAGATGCCCCTGCTTCAAGCAAAACAATCCCTTGTTCTCTTTTGGTCTTACCTTTTGCGGTACCGCCTTTCTTGCCTCGGATTGCTTGAATTTTGCTTGTGTGGGTTCTGGCGACATAATCGTCAAATGTGCCACGGGTAAAGTTTCTATGTGTCCACTTCGCTACGCTCTTGGCTGTGTGTTTAACCTCGGATATGTCCAACGGCGTAGTAAAATTAACGTTGTAGCCGGTGGCACGGTCTAGGCAAGCGTTTAGCCATTGTTCATAGGTCGGCCAACCCTGACGAATCGCCTTGTATGCCCACGCTCTTAACTCATCGAAAAGCATACAGTTACGACCAAGACCATAGTCCTCTACGGGTTTCTCTTTGGCTTTCTCCGGGGTTAAGTCGATGTAGTCGGCTAAGTCGTCCAAGGTGTATGGATCGGCTTGCCACTCGGTAACGATCCAATGGGAGTTGATCGGGTTCTTACAGATCAGGCCGCTGTAGCCTCTGTCTGCTCCTAGACGGTTACGCAATCCTGCCTCAACGGCTGCAGCGTAGCGTAAAGGGGCTGTTTTAGCGTCGATTGCGGTTCGGACAGGGGTTTGTAGCAGGTAGAGCAAATGGGCGTGCCCATTTGCCGGATTTCGAGCTATCAGGTTAGGGGCTGGTGCTCCAACGTCATCCCAGTGCAGCCCCGCGTTGGTCTTGTCCAGATCGAAAACCATCCAATATCTATGGGTTGGGCCGTTTGGTTGGACCAGTCGAGCAAGTTTCGCTTTTTCTTTTTTGTTGATTTTTAAGCCGCTGATTAAATCATCGGTGTGATAAGGTCTCTTTGGTAAGTAGTCCTCAAATAGTTTTACGCATCCCATCGTTATCCTCTTCTAATATTAAACTTAGGAAAAGAAAACCTTGGGAGATGACTTGACAATAATTTTTATGATTAAATGGTTGTGTTGATTGAAGTTTTTTAAAATTTTATTGTAGTATCCTAGCCACCTTCCCCAAGGTGGTTTTCTTTTTCTGCTCTTTTCAAGTTGCCACACTTTCGAGGTTTGTCAAATTTGGATGCTAAAAATCCCGTAGGCAAGCGGGATTTTTATTTGTGGTGTTTCAGGCAGGGTTGTGAATAGTGTATTGTTATTCTTGTGTGAATCTTAGGTGTGTGTCGGGTGCCTTTTTTAGTAAGGATGTAACAAGTTTTGTGTATTTTGAGATTACAGTGCTAGATGAGAAGTAGTCGGAATGTCCGCTATTTGTTTTTATGTTGGATACCTTCGGGCTGTCAATTGAGTTTATCCCAATTGGGTCGGAAAAACCTGCCATTAACGGTAATATTTGGTTTAGTATGCGGTCGTTTCTCGAGTGATAATTGTATACGAGCTTGATTCTTTTGTCGTGATCGATTAAGTCTTCAATTGTTAGTGCATTTGCAACACCGGCCATGAGGAAAAGATATATATCTATGTCTTCTCGTATGTGTTCAATTGCATTTTGCACCACCTCCGTACCAAGGGAGTGTGCTACTAATAAAGCGTCTCCGTTTTTCGGTACGGATGTATTGATTTTGTCTGCCAGTTGGATGCTGGACTTTTCAATGTTCAGTGTCGCTTCATGCCATTGCTCCATGATCTCATCTGCGTAGTCGCGACGATTAGACATAAGTCGCTCAAACACCGCGTCAAATTTCGATTCTATGATTTTTCCCGCCCGCCAGTTATGAGCATGTACTTTTGTCTTGAAATGTATTTCGTTTTTTTTGTAAGCCTCATAAAAGCTCAGCATGTTTATGCAATGGCTGCGAAATCCATGAATCAAAAAAACATTAAGCATATGTTTTTTGCCTGTTGAGGCTTTCCATTTTTGCGTATAGTGGCGTAATGATATCTATAGCGTTCTATAAAGTCAATTGTGCTTAAGTTATGGTTGTGTGTGGATTTTAAGTTGCGGTATTCGTGTTTTTGGTATTTACAGGTATTTATTGCAAAGGTTGTATTATAAAGGCCCCATTCTTACTGCTAATGATAGGGGTCGTAAGGGTCTTGAAATGGGCTTGGTGGCTTAGGTTTTAGAAGTCTTCTCTTTCTTGCCTGCTTCGCCTGCTCGGCTTCTTCCTTGTCGAATTCAACTACTTGCTTGTTGGTGAACGTGTCTGATGCCCAAAGTTTTACTTTGTCGGTAAACCCTAATGCGGCTTGTGTATCGTCCAAGCCCTGTTCTTTGAGTTGTTCGGCAACGTTGAATAGATAGTCCTTTCGTTTCTCTTTGCCCAAACGACTAGCCATTTCATACGTGTTTTCTCGTAATCTCTTATAGTATTGCTCTGGATTCTCGTCGAGCCTACGGGCTTCAAGTAGTCGATCCACCAAAATATCAAAACGTTTCATCAAAGGCTCAAGCTCTTCCTCGTATGCCTTGATTGCTTTTTCCAAGATGTTTTTTCTGCTGGTGTCCTCTTTGATTTTCTTGCGTAGTTCATTCAGTTCTTTTGTCATTTTGGATTTCATGGTTTTGAAATTAGATGACAGCTCTGCAGTCTTTGTGGTTTTCACCGTTATTTCGTCGTCTAATTTCTGCTTTTGATTATCTAACTCGGCATTTTCTTTTCTCTGCTCGCTGGCCTGTATTTCTAAGCTCTGTATGGTTGCTTTGTAGTTGCTAGCCGTTCCTTGTAGGTCTTTTATCGTGGTGTTAAGTGTGACGACAGTGGCCCTTTGCTCGATAAGTTCGACCTCCTTCGTGGTTAGTTCTTGCTGCAGATTTTCTATCTGTCTGGTGTAATAGTTGTGACTACGCTCACTTTTCGGTTTTTTGGCTTCCTGCTCAACTTTGCTTACAAATTCTTGATGCTCTTTAGATTTTGGTAGGAATTTGGCTTGTAAGCCATATGCAGCGGCTAAGCTGTTAAAGTGCTCATAGAAAGCCGCTTGCATGACTTTTGACTTCCATGATTCGCGTGCTCGGATAAACCTATGGTTCTGCTTTTCCTCACTACGGTTGGGGAGTTTGAAGTCTTCTAATTTCGGTGGTTCTGATATCTTGTCAAGTCGAGCCTTATTCTTCGCGTAGTATTGTGATGCGAACTCAAATTCTTGGGCTGAAAAATCATATTTCCCAGTTTTCGTATTTTGAAGGTCAAGGAAGGCGTGGACGTGGTTTGTGGTTTCGTCCAAGTGACTGAACGAAAATAGAATGTCGTTGTTGGGAAAATTCTTTTGGTAGAATTGGTGCAAGGCTTTCTGTAGCAGGTCAGTGTAAGCCTTGGTTATTGCCAGTTTGTTGGGTTCAGGGATTACAAGGATGATTTCTTTAACCCTGTTGACCGTCCTTGATACGGCTCGATCTGGTGCGTTTTGCTCGATCTCTCGCTTCTTGGTAGTGTAGTTTTCTAGAAGGTCGATACGCTGAGCTACACGGCTGATTTTGTGCTGATTGAGTAGGGTGGCGTAGTCTCCGACTACCAGTGGCTTTTCTCCCTCCATCACAGATGTGATGTATTCTTTTATTTGGGTGGGTTCGGTTGCGTTGATGAATTTAACCAACTTGGATTTGAGTTTTCTCAGTTTTTCTTTTTCTGAGGCTATTTCATCAGACGCTTCTGTTGCTTTGAGTTTGGTTTGTAGTTGGTCGTTGAAGTCGGCCAGTAATTGCTCTGCCAGTTCTCTCGTTAGCACCTGCTCCACGCCACCAATAATGGCTATATTGGGGTGCGGTGGGTTGGGGTTGAATTCAAAGTCGTCATACTCGTTTTGGTCCAGCCTAAGCGAGTGTTTCAACGAGCTATCCAGCCCCTTCAGGTTGGAGTAATTCCTATCCCTTTTGGTCAATGTAATTGTCTTCAAATTGATATCATTCATTTAATCCTCAGTGGTGGGTTTGTTTTTCCTCTTGGTTTTTGCTTCTGTCCTGCCGACTAGGCACCTGCGTTAACCGTCACATCTTTTGCGTAGCAAAAGTGGGATGGTTAACATAGCAGGTATGCTTTTAAGGGCTTCTTTGAAAACCTGAGCCATATGCATATATTGAACCATATAAAAAATGTATATCAAGCATGATTGTGCTGAATGTTTTTGTTGGGGTGTGTGAGTTTGTGTTGGTTGTGTGTGTGCGTGCGGTTTAGTAATCTTTATTGTGGTTATCTATTATATTTGATATCTATATATTGATAACTAAAGCCGCAGGCGTGTGCGTGTATACACATGAGACGTGTGCAGGGGGCATTATGCGAGACGATTTGTAAAAAAAGATGGTGGTTTAGGGAAGGTCAAAAGCTCTTCTGGTGGGTAAGAGCTTAGGAGCCTTTAATTGTTGTTCTGGATTTTAACGTGTAACGCTTGCGATTTTAAGATTTTATCTCGTATTTTAGTTTTGATATCGCATCGTGTTTTTGCTTCGGGCTTGGCCCTGCACTGTATACGTCAAACGTGACCGTTCCTGTTTCATGTCCGACGATTGATGCAATGAGGATTCCGGGCACATCTGCACGTTGTAATTGCGTGATAACGGTCTTGCGGAAGCTGTGGAATACAAACTGGCTGTTATAGTTGAGGCTGGTCTTTAATCGCCCGAATTGCTTACTAAGAGCGTCTGAGCGGTTGCCGTATTTGTTTCCTGCAGGTGACTCAATCAAGAAACCGTCTTTTGAATTACGGATCAACCTTTCTACGGTGTCCTGTATCGCTGGGTGTATCGGGGTGTGTCGCTCGCTGGCGGCAGTCTTTCCATCGTAGAAGTAGAAGCATTTAACCCCTTCTTCGGTCACGATATCTTGGGCTTGAAGCTGGCAAAGCTCTTCAATACGTGCTCCGGTGTAAGCACCTAAAAGGACAAGATCTGTAAGGGTTTCGCGGTTTTTGGTGGCTTTTGCGGCTTCATAGAGTTTTGTAACGTCTTCCGGGGTGAATGCCTTCCTTTCCATTGATCCATCGTTCCTTTTGCTGCGGTTGACTGGGAAATCGTGCTTTTCAAAGGGGGATTGCTGGTCGCGGTGCAGTTTTTTGAAATTCTCGTCGTGTTTAATCGCCCATTTCCAAAAGCTTGACCCGGCGAAAAGGTATTGCTTTTTAGTCTTAATGGAAAGGTCGAGGGTATCGAGATATCTGGCAATGCTTTCGTGGTTGAGGTCGCGTTGCTCTGCCTCAAGCCACGCCCCCATCATTTTCAAGCGATTAGCCTGCGTATCTACTGTCTTTTGAATAATGCCCTTGGTCTTGGTCTGATAGGCTTCAAATGAGGCTATTCTGTTAGTTGTAATAGGTGACTTGATTTTATAGTTATGTGGATTGTCGAGAATTGACCTGATTTCTTCGATACTGCTGACGCTGATGGTTTGCCCTGCAGTGATGGCGTGGTGTTCTACCGCTTTATGTAATTTGATGTAGTCATTGAACCGTTCAATTTTCCTTTCGAGCGGAATTTCCTCGCCCAACTCATACCATTTTTCTTTGAAAGCCTGATATTCACGGAAGGGTTTTTGGCCGTATAGGTCAAACTTGGCCTCTTCGGCCTCCTGAGTGGTTGTCCATTTTTGAGTGTGTAGGATTAGATCGGTGATGTAACCGCCGAGTTCATCCACACTTTCCCGGCTGAGCCTCATATCTACGTCATCGGGACTTTTAGGCATGACGAGGCTTAACAGCCCGTTTTGCTGGCTCGTCTGGATCATCTGGGAAACGCTAAACGACGTTTCTGGGAGTTGGTCGGGGGTAGGCCCTGCCATGAGCTGCCGGGCTTTCGTAATGGCCTCCTTCCACATGTAGAGGTAGGCCAGCTTTTTCACCTGAGCTTCTGGCTTGCTGCCGGTCCTGAGCGATTCGGTGAACTCGCTTCGGTTCAAGACGTGCCGAACGTCCTTCGGGACGCTTAGACGGACGTACCACGTTCCTGACCGTAAAAGGAGGTTTTCGCTTGCCATTTTCGTCCCTTACCGGGTGGGGTTGGATGACGAAAAAATAGCTGTTTTTGGAACTAATTTGTAGCAAGATTTTGTAGCAAAATCGCCTGATAGCCTTGTAACCATTGATTTTAAAGGGATGCAGGGTTGGATTCGGAAAGTCCCTATCTCTCCGCCATTATTGAATAAGACTAAGCCCCTGAAATGGTTAAACATTTCAGGGGCTTTTTCGTTTCTGTATATCAGTTTTGCATGCCCTAAGGCCCCGCCAGGAATGGACGGGGCTTTTTGGTTTATACGTTGCGCTCAGCGGGCGGCGACCTCTTTTACTGGGGTGTCACGGTGGGTGCTGACGATAAGGGTGATGGCGTGTAGGCAATCGGCCTTGTTGTGGTAGGCCTCGCCGCTGGCGATGGGCTCATGGTTGCCGGCTTTCAAGCGCCAGCGCCATTGGTTCAGGCCGGTCAGGCTTGTGCCAGTGGTCTGTTGGTAGATCTCAAAGTACATGGGGCTGCTCCTTGCAGTTGTTGTGGGGTGACAGGCGCCTGGCCTGTGGGAAAGAACCTTAGCTGCCGACCTCAATACGGCCAGGTCGCACCTGTTAGCAATGGTGAGGGGATATTGCCTATAAAGGTTTGAGGCAGAGGGCATATAGGGGGAAATCTCCGACAACTTCGGCGAAATGAACGCCAGAAGCGAAAAAACTGCGGGCCAATGCCCTTGCCAGCCCCGTTCGCCTGCTGCTTAATACGACGCTCCTTGGGGGTGTAATCGGCGCTGTAGAGCGGCCGGCCAAGGTTCTGATTGATAAAAACTCATATAAAAAAAGAGCAATCAATTGACCCATGCGCACGTAACAGGCCCAACCACGCCGCTGACGCTTTCTCTGGTGGTGCCGGTCTTCAACGAAGTCGAGAGCATCGACCTGTTCATCGCCCGTATCTCTGAGGTTTTTCGCAGCGAGACGCAGGTTGCGGTGGACATCGTGTTCATCAACGACGGCAGCACCGATGGCACCTTGGAGCTGTTGCTGGAACGCCAGCAGCACGACCCGCGCCTGACAATCCTCGACTTGAGCCGTAATTTCGGCAAGGAAGCGGCCCTCACTGCCGGCCTGCAATACGCCGCTGGGCAAGTGGTGGTGCCGATTGATGTCGACTTGCAAGACCCTCCCGAAGTCATCCTGCAAATGATCGCCCTGTGGCGCGAGGGCTTTGAAGTAGTGCTTGGCCACCGTGTCAGCCGCGACAGCGACTCCTGGGCCAAGCAGGTTTCGGCCAATGGTTTCTACCGCCTGCACAACCGCATCGCCGAGCAGAAGCTGCCGGAGAATGTCGGTGATTTCCGCCTGATGGACCGCTGCGTCGTCCAAGCCCTGCAATCGCTGCCCGAATCGCGACGCTTTATGAAAGGCCTGTTCGCCTGGGTCGGGTTTCGCACCACCTACGTGGACTATGTGCGCCCGGCGCGGGCGGCGGGGGCGACCAAGTTCAACGGTTGGCGGCTGTGGAATTTCGCCCTGGAAGGCATCACCAGTTTCAGCACCGAACCGTTGCGTATTTGGACTTACCTGGGCCTGGGGGTGTCGCTGATTTCCTTTGCGTTCGCCATTTTCATCGTGCTGCGGGCGTTGATCCACGGCATTGACCTGCCTGGCTACGCCTCGCTGATGGTGGCGGTGACCTTCCTCGGTGGCCTGCAATTGATCGGCATTGGCGTGCTCGGCGAGTACCTGGGGCGCACTTACATTGAATCCAAGCGGCGCCCGGTGTTCTTGGTGCGGCGTATCTACAGCACTAAGGGTTGACCGATGGACCTCAAGGAAACCGACATCCTCGGTGCGAGCATTAACCAGCACTGGTATTACCGCTCCAAGGCCCGCGCGCTGACGCGGTTTTTGCAAGGCCAACCGGCCCGGACCATTTTGGATGTGGGCGCAGGCTCCGGGTTTTTCTCCCATCACCTGCTGACCCACACCGCGGCCCAAGAGGCCTGGTGCGTGGACATCAGCTACGACGCCGAGTCCGACGCCACGGTCAGTGGCAAACCGGTGCACTACCGCATTGGCGTCGATCAGGTAGAGGCTGACCTGGTGCTGCTGATGGACGTACTCGAACACGTAGACGACGACGTTGGCCTGCTGCGCGCCTATGTGGACAAGGTGCCCTCGGGCAGCCGCTTCCTGATAAGTGTGCCGGCGTTCCAAGCCCTGTGGAGCGACCACGACGACTTCCTCGAACACAAGCGCCGCTACACCCTCAAGCACATGGAGCAGGTGGCCCGCGACGCGGGTTTGCAGGTGCGCCACGGTGCCTACTACTTTGGCTTGGTGCTGCCGATTGCCGCCGCCCTGCGCCTGATGCCCAAAGGCCAGCAACCAGGCCCGGCGCGCTCCCAGCTCAAGGCTCACCACCCGTTGGTCAACGGCATGCTTACAGCGATGTGCAGCTTGGAATTGCCCCTGATGAAAGCCAATCGCCTCGGCGGTTTGACGGTGTTCTGCCTGGCGCAGAAGCCGTGACGGGGCGCCCGGCATGAGCCGGTCGCTGCCGTTGCTGTGGCACCGCGCCCTACGGTTTGGCTTGACCGGGTTACTGGTTACTGGCCTGCATGCCATCACTGCCATCGTATTGATCGAGTGGCTGGCCCTGGCGCCGCCCTTGGCCAATGGCGTGGCCTTCGCAGTGGCGACGGTGGTTTCCTACGTGGTCAATACAACGTGGAGTTTTTCCAGCCAGTTGCATGGGCGCACTTTGCGCCGCTTTGTCTGCGTGTCGGTGGCCGGGTTCCTGCTGGCGATGCTGGTGGCCTGGGTCGCGCAGCGCTGCGGGCTCGATTATTTACTGGGCATTCTGGCCGTGGCGCTGGTGATTCCGGCGTTCACCTTTGTGCTGCATAACTTCTGGACGTACCGATGAAGGCGTTGGCCAAACACTTGGGTTTTGACGCATTGGCGCTGCTGCTGGGGGCGTTGGCGTTTTTCATGGTGGTGGGGCCGCGGGTGCTCGACCCGCAGAACATTGCCTGGCTCGCGTCGGGCGACCCGGCTACCCACTATCTGGGCTGGGAATTTTTCCGGCAGGGGCCGTGGACTTTTCCGTTGGGGCTGAACCCCGGCTATGGCCTGGAGCTGAGCAGCTCGATCATCTTTTCCGACTCCAACCCGCTGCTGGCGTTTGTCTTCAAGCCCTTTGCCAGCCTATTGCCAGCGACGTTCCAGTATTTCGGCCTCTGGCTGCTGCTGTGCTTTGCCCTGCAAGCCTGGTTCGCCTTCAAGTTGTTGGGGCATGTCACTGCCAGCCCCGTGCTGCGCCTGTTGGGGGCGGGGCTGTTCGTGTTGTCGCCGCCATTGATGCTGCGCATTGGCGGGCACTTGTCGCTGGTGGGGCATTTTCTGATCCTGGCGGGGCTGTACCTGGCGTTCCACCCGGCGTTGCGCAGGCGGCGCCTGGCCTGGGGCGCTTTGCTGGTGGTCACCGCGCTGGTGCATTCCTACCTGTTGGCGATGGTCGCGGCGTTGTGGGTCGCCGACCTGCTGGGCAAGGTTGTGCAAAAACAACTGCCACGGACCCAGGCCTGGCGTGAGCTGGCCCTGCTGTTCGCCTGCGTGGCGCTGGCCTGCTGGCAAGCGGGTTACTTCAGTGTCGGTAACGGCACGGTCAGCGGTGGCTTTGGGCTGTATCGCCTGAACTTGCTGTCGATCGTCGATTCCAGCGGTTGGTCTTATGTGCTCAAGGATTTGCCCGAAGGCGCCGGGGATTACGAAGGCTTCAACTACTTGGGGCTGGGGGCGATTTTTCTTGTCCTCTGCGCGCTCGTGCCGATGCTGCGGGGCAAGGCCCGGTTGCGCGAACTGTTCCACGGGCGCCTGATGCTGGGGCTGATGTTGCTGGCCCTGATGCTGTTCGCCATTTCCCACCAGATCGGCCTCGGTCCGTGGGCGCTGCGCCTGCCGATCCCGGGTTTTGTCGAAAACCTGGCCAACGTGTTCCGCGCCTCGGGGCGGATGTTCTGGCCGGTGTTCTACGTAATGATCTTCGCCGCCGTGTTCCTCGTGGTGCGCGGTTGCTCGCGGCGGGTGGCCACCGTGCTGCTGGCCTTGGCGCTGGTGATGCAGGTGCTGGACACCCGCGCCGGTTGGACGGGCCTGCGCCAGACCCTGATGGCCGCGCCGGCCTCGCAATGGCCCAGCCCCCTGATCGACCCGTTCTGGGAGCAGGCCGGCGCGCACTATAAAAAGGTGCGCTGGGTTCAGCCGCAAAACACCCCGCCGGCCTGGTCGGTGCTGGCCAGCTACGCCGCGGCCCATCGCATGGGCACCGACGCCGTGTACCTGGGGCGCATGAGCAAGACCGCTCTCAAGCAGATGAAGCAGAAAACCGCGACCGCCATCGCCAGCGGCCAGTACGAGGCGGATTCGCTCTACGTCCTCGACGAACCAAGCGTGCGCCAAGTGGCCAGCAGCCTGAACCGCAGCACCGACCTGTTGGCCCGCATCGACGGCTATACCGTGCTGGCGCCAGGCTGGAAGCATTGCGCCACCTGCCTGGCGGCCCCGGCCGACCTCGACCCCCACGCCCTGATGCCCACCCAGGAGGCGGCGAGCGACATCCTCGGTTTTGCCCAGGGCAACCCCGGCACCGCTTACCTGCTCAGCGGTTGGTCCGGGCCTGAAGCCTGGGGCACCTGGTCCGATGGCGACAGCGCGCAACTGCTGTTCAAACCCGCCGGCCCGGTGCGCGCCCTGCGCCTGGAAACCCGGGCACTGGTGATCCCCAGCCATCCGCACCAGGACGTGCAGTTCAGCGTCAACGACGTGCCGGTGCGCACGGTGCGGCTGATTAAATTCGACGGTAACCAGATCGACCTCGACCTGCCCGCCGCCGCCCAGCAAGCCATCGCCCGCGAAGGCGTGGTGCGCCTGGCCATGACCTTCCTCAACGCGGTCAGCCCGCAGGAGCTGGGCCTGGGCGCCGATGACCGGCGCTTGGTGCTGGGGATCAAGACACTGGCGGTGCAGTAATGGCCATCGATGCCTAGCGTTCACATAGCTGGGCGCCAGCATCGCGCTGTTTCTACACTGGGTTTTCCGGGGGCGTGGGGCTGGCGATGAACCGCAACGAACTGCGCAAAACCGACGCCTGCGCAGCCTGTTCAACGACCCGCTGTTTAACTGTGTCGGCCACCGCATGGAACCCACGGCGCGGGCCGAAGCGATCAACCAGCACCTGGCGCCGGCGCTGGATTGCGCTAAGGGGCCTTCCACCGTTGCCACAGAGTGGGAGCGAGCCTGCTCGTAATGGCGTCCTGCGCTTGCCTGCCACCGCCCCACCCCGTATACCTGTGCTCTTTCGCCACGCACCTGAAGGAGCCGCGCCATGCCTCACTTGCACCTGGAATACACCCCCAACCTGCCTCAGCTGGAGGTCGATAAGGCCTTGTTGCGCCTCAACCACACGCTGGTGGCGTCCGGGCAGTTCGGCGCGGAGTTCGATATCAAGAGCCGCGCCGTGCCGGTGGGGGCCTTTCGCGTCGGCACAGGGCTTGGCGAGCGCGGGTTTGTCGCGGTGAAACTGGCGCTGCTCAGCGGCCGCTCGCCGCAGATCAAGAAACAACTGTCCGAAAGCCTGTTGGCGGTGTTGCAGGACCTGTGCGAATGGCCGGCCCAGGTGCAGGTGCAGTTGAGCGTGGAAATCATCGACATCGACCGCGACGCCTACTCCAAGGTCGCCGTCGGTGTCTGACCTCAGATCAGGCCCCCGTCCGCGCAGGCCTTGACGATCTGCTCGCGCAGCCACTGGTTGGCGCTGCCGGGGTCGCCCCACTGCATGTACAGGTTGAACCCCGGCAAGCCGTGGGGCGCCTCGCGGCTGGCGAAGGCATCGGCGCTGGCCAGGAGGCGGTGGATGCGCCGGGGCATGGTCACCACCAGCGGGCTGTCGGCGATCATTTTCAGGGCCGCGCCGTAGCTGTTGGTTTGCGCCACGAACTGGCGCTTGTGGCCCTGGCGGGCGAGCCAGCCGTCGATCATGTTGGTGTCGGACGTCCAGGGCGTAGGGAACACGTGGCGGCGTTCGAGAAAGCCTTGCAGGCTCAGGCGCGCCTCGGCGGGCGCGGCGGCCTTGGCGAACACGCAGACCAACTCATCCTCCACCAGCACCTGGCACTTGAAATCCGGGTGCGGCGGGTGGAAGTCCGGGCCGAACCCCAGCACCAGGTCGAGGCGGCCATCGGCCAGTTCCTCGCTCGGCGCGTGGCTGTCGAGTTTGCGCACATTGATGGTCACCCTTCGTTGCTCGGCATCGAAATGGCGCAGCAGGCGCGGCAGCACCAACAGCTCGAAGTACTCCGGCGCGCACAGGTTGAAGGTCACGGCCTGCTGGCCCGGGTCATAGGCGGCCAGGCCCGAATGGCACAGGTTGATGCGCTCGATGATCTGGCGTAGCGGTTCGAGCATGGCGCTGGCTTTGAGGGTGGGCAACATGCCCGCGCGGGTACTGATGAACAATTCGTCATCGAACGCCCCGCGCAGTTTCTTCAGGCAGTAGCTGACGGTGGACTGGCTGACGTGCAGGGCCTCGGCTACGGCGGTGACGTTCTGCTGCTCATGCACGGCGATGAACACCATCAGGTCCTGCATGTCGAGTTTGCGGAGGGCGTTGCTAGTGAGCATCCATGGCTTCCCGGGCGGCACTTGCGCCCTGATGGCGCGACAGTGGCCAGAGGGTAGCGCAGCCCGGGGCGCTACGAGAATGCCTTTTTATAGGCTCACCGCAACGTTACGCCGGCTGGCCATCACCAGCGCCAGCATGCCGGCGCCCACCAGCACGGCGCCCAGCCACTCCAGCGGTAGCGGCGCCTGCTGCAACCGCAGCCAATTGAACAACGTCAGCAGCAGGGTGCTCAGGTAGATGTAGGAAATCACTGTGGCCGGGGCGATCACGCCGATGGCGCGGTGCAACAACCAGAACGTGCCGAGGGTGGCGAACAACGCCAGGTACAGCAGCCACAGGCCATCGCCCAGGGTCAGTTGGGTGGCACTGCGCCAACCTCCGTTTTGCAGGCACAGGGCGAACAGGAACAGCGCACCGAACAGCATGTTCCAGAACGTCATCGCCACCGGCCCACGGCCCTGGAGTGCACCCGCCTTGAAGCGTTGGCTCAGGGGCGAATACAGCGCCATCGCCAGGCAACCGGCGCCGTATACCAGCACCGGGTACAGCGACGGCCACTGCCCGGGGCCGCCGCCCTTGAGGATCAGCAGCACCGCCCCCAACGCCGCCACCAGCATCGGCACCAGGCGCCTCCTCGCGTGGGTGCCCGGAATCAACAGCACCTCGCACAGCAGCGTCAACAAGGGCACCAGGGTGAACAAGGTGCCGGTATTGGCCGCCGAGGCATACCGCAGCGCCTCGAACAACGTGCCGAAATACACCGCCAGCAACAGCCCCAGCACCCCGTGGCTGGCCGTGGCGCGCCACGTCAGGCGCGCGGCGCCTTGCCACAGCAGCATCGGCAGGAACAACAACGCCGACAGCAACAGGCGCAATGCGGTGAGGAGGATAGGGTCCACGCTTTGCCCGACCTGCGCTGCGGCAAAAAACGACGCGGCGATCAATACGGACCAGGCCAGCATGCCGACATGGGCCGAAGTGAAACTGATGTGCTTCATGAAGTAAGCCTTGAATGAGAAGGCGCCGATTAGGCGACGCCCCGCAGCGCCGGGCAAATCAGAAAGTCTGGGGTGCTATCGAGAAAATGGGTTGCGGTGTATTCCTTGGTCTGAATGTTTAGTCCAGACATCAGCAAAGTTCTTCAAGTATGAATTTAACGAACTATCGCCCCGTGTGACGCTGCGGGCCTTCTGTTGCCCTTGGTTGCTCCCATGGACGCTTGGTTCGTCGCACTGCAATCCCCGGCCCCTGGCGCGTGTTCGCCTGGGGCGGTGCCTGCGTCGTGCCTGTGCGCCTTGCCCTCGCAATTGGCTTTTTGGGCGCTGTGGCATTGCCGCCATGCGCGCCCGCCGGATGCCTGCCGTTCCCGTTGACCTGCGGCCAGCCCCTCGTGCTGGCCAGACGCGAACCCATGAGAGCCTCCCAATGAGCGTTGCCCCCACCCTGTTTGCTAGCCGCGAAGAAGCCCAGTCATTCCTCGACCACAACCCCGATATCGAACTGTTCGAGCTGTTCATCCTCGACAGCAACGGCGTGCCCCGGGGCAAGCTGCTGCATCGCGATGAACTGCTGGCGGTGTACGACAGCGGCCGGCCGTTGCCCAGCACCATCCTGGGCCTGACGATTAATGGCGATGACGTAGAGGATTCCGGCCTGGTGTGGGACGTGGGCGATATCGACTGCCGCGCCTATCCGCTACCGGGCAGCTTGCAGCGCCTGCCGTGGCGCCTGCTGCCGACGGCGGCGGTGCAGGTCAGCATGCATCCCCGGGAGGGGCTGCCGGCGGCCGTGGCTGACCCGCGCCATGTGCTGGCGCGGGTGATCGATGGCCTCAAGGCCGATGGCTATTACCCGGTGATGGCGGCGGAACTGGAGTTCTACCTGCTCGATAGCCAGCGCGATGCCCAGGGCCGCCCGCAACCGGCGCTGGATGCCGACGGCGGGCGCCCCCGAGCGACCCAGGTGTATGGCCTGCGGGAGTTGGAGCAGATCGAACCCTTCCTCGCCGACCTCTACACCGCCTGCAAACTGCAAGGCATTCCGGCGCGCACGGCGATCTCCGAATACGCCCCAGGCCAGGTCGAGATCACCCTGCAGCACCGCGACGACGCCCTGCAAGCCATGGACGACGCGGTGCGCTACAAACGCCTGGTCAAAGGCGTGGCCCACAAGCACGGAATGACCGCGTGTTTTATGGCCAAGCCGTTCGATGACCTGGCCGGCACGGGCATGCACCTGCACGTGAGCCTGGCGGATGAACACGGCCACAACCTGTTCGCCAGCGAAGCCCTCGATGGCACGCCGCTGCTGCGCCACGCGGTGGGCGGCATGCTCGCCACCTTGCTCGACTCCTTGCTGCTGTTCTGCCCCAACGCCAACTCCTACCGGCGCTTCCAGAGCAACAGCTACGCGCCGCTGGCCGCCACCTGGGGCGTGGACAACCGCACCGTCAGCCTGCGGGTACCTGGTGGGCCGGCGTTTTCCCGGCACATCGAACACCGCATCTGCGGTGCCGACGCCAACCCCTACCTGGCGGCAGCGGCGATCCTCGCCGGCATCCATCACGGCATCCGCCAGCGCCTCGACCCTGGCGCGCCGGTGGAAGGCAACGGCTACGCCCAGGCCAAAGAGCTGCTGCCCACCGATTGGCTGACCACCCTGCGCGCCCTCGAAGGTTCGGCCTGGGCCCGGGAAGCCTTGGGCGCGGAGTTTTTGCGGGTGTACCTGGCGGTCAAACGGGCCGAGTACCGCCAGTTCATGGGGCAAGTGGGCGAGCAGGATTGGCGCTGGTACCTGCACCAGGCCTGAGGCGCCAAACCTTCGTTAAAAAGCCGCCAGGGCAAAATACTGGCGGCTTAATTATTCCTTACTATCTTTTTCACGAAACATTGATGATTGCCTGCTTAAAGTTCGTGCTGTCGTAGCCCGTGATTATGTTTGTTGCGCGCAGGCGGCACTTCTTTCAAGGAATAAGCAGATCATCATGTCAACGACTAAAGCCGTGCGCCCGGAATGGGTGACGTTGGTTGCCAGTGCCTTTTTATTAGTGGCCTTCAACATTACGTTATGGCAGCACCTGTTCGCGATTACCGCCACGGGCGGCCAGGGTTTTGGCCTGCGCGTGGCGTTCGGGGTGATGATCGTATTTGCGTTTAACCTGGTGCTGACGTTGTTGGCGTTTCGTTATGTATTTAAGCCGCTGTTGATTCTGTTATTCATGATTAGCGCTGGCGTGGCCTATTTTATGGCGCAATACGGGGTGTTGATCGATACCGGCATGGTACGTAACTTTGCCCAGACCAATGCCACGGAAGTGCGTGACTTACTGTCCTGGAAGTGGCTGGCTTATATAGTGGGCTTGGGTGTAATACCGTCGCTGATCGTGTGGAAACTTCCAATTAGTTATCGCCCCTGGCCCCGCGAGTTGTTGTTTAAGTTGCTGGCAGGTGTCGTGTCGATGGCAGTGATTGGTGGCGTGGCGTTGGTCAACTATCAGGGCCTGTCGTCGCTGTTTCGCAACCACCACGAACTGCGCCTGATGCTGGTGCCGAGCAACTACATAGGCGCTGCGGCGGGGCTGCTGCGCGAGCAAGCGGCGGCGGCCGGCCGGCCTTTTGTGGCCATCGGCGAAGACGCGCTAAAGAACCCCACCTGGCAAACCCACGGCCGTAAATCGCTGACGGTGTTGGTGGTGGGCGAGAGCGCCCGGGCGCAGAACTTCGGCATCCTCGGCTACGAGCGCGATACCACCCCGCAACTGAACAAGGAGAGTGGGTTGATCGCCTTTACCGACGTGCGCTCCTGTGGCACCGAGACAGCGGTGTCGGTGCCGTGCATGTTCTCCAACATGGGCCGCAAGGGCTACGACGCCAGCCAGGCGAAAAACCAGGAAGGCCTGCTGGACGTGCTCAAGCGCGCCGGGCTGGAGGTGATCTGGCGCGACAACCAGTCCGGCTGCAAGGGCACGTGCGACCGGGTCACCCTGCAAGATGTCAGCAACCTCAAGGACCCGCAGTTGTGCGCCAACAGCGAGTGCAGCGACGAAATCCTCCTGCAAGGCTTGCAGCAACTGATCGACAGCCTGGCCAAGGACACCGTGCTGGTGCTGCACCAAATGGGCAGCCACGGCCCGGAATACTTCAAGCGCTACCCCAAGGCCTACGAGCGTTTCACCCCGGTGTGCGAAAGCAATGCGCTGAACAATTGCAGCCGCGAAAGCATCGTCAATGGCTACGACAACACCCTGGTCTACACCGACCACGTGCTGGCGACCCTGATCGACCTGCTGCGGCGCAACCAGGACAAGGTCGATACCGCCATGCTGTACCTCTCCGACCACGGTGAGTCGCTGGGCGAGTACAACCTGTTCCTCCATGGCACGCCCTACATGCTGGCGCCGGACCAGCAAAAACACGTGGCGATGCTGGCTTGGTTCTCCGACAGCTACCAAAAGAGCTTTGCGCTGGACACCCACTGCCTGCAGTTGAGCCGCGACAAACCTTTGAGCCAGGACAACCTGTTCCATTCCATGCTGGGCCTTTTGGAGGTCAGCACCCAGGTGTACGACGGCAAGCTCGACCTGTTCGCCGGGTGCCGCACGCCGGTGCTCGATGGCGTGCTGGCCGGCGCAGGGTTGCGCAGCGACCCCAAAGCATCCGGCAACACCGCGTACTCAGGCCCTGAGAAGCCTGGGAGTGCTGCGCGGGCAAGCCCTCTTGTTACGACAAAGCACATGCGCTCACCTTTTTTTCACCTGCCAGCGGCTAACCTGCCGCTTCCATGACCCTTACCTTCGAGTGTTGGCTTGATGTCATCGCAGTCACCTTCCACCGTTGAGCATGAATTCGCCGAGCGTTACGAGCGCGAGCACGCCAGCACCTGCCTGGAGGCCCGGCCGCTGGGCCTGGGCCAGCGCCTGGCGCAATGGCGTGACGAACAACGGGTGCGTGGCGCACTCAAGGCTGCCGGGGAGCCGGGGTTGATCCTGGACGTGGCCTGTGGCGCGGGGCTGTTCTGGCCGGTGCTGGCCGAGCACGGCAACCGGGTGATCCTGGCGGCCGACAACTCCCCGCAGATGCTCGACCACGCGCCCATCCACCACCCGCGTGAAGTGCTGGCGCGGGTCAAGACCTTCCACAGTTCGGCCTTCAGCCTCGGCCTATCGGCCAATGCCGTCGATTGCATCTTCTGCATGCGCCTCTACGCCCACATGCTCAACGGCGAGCATCGCCTGGCCTTGCTGCGCGAATTCCACCGGGTCAGCCGTGACACGGTGATTGTTTGCGTGCGCCTGCTGGGGGGCCTTGACCTGGGCCGCGTACGCGATGAAAACCCCTTGCAGGGCAGCAAAAACCACATCGAAAAGGAATTCAGACAAGCGGGATTCGACATCGTCAGTCATCAGGATTTTTTCCCCGGCCTCGCCTTGTCGCGGGTTTATGTCCTGAGGAAGGCCAGTTAGGGCTGGCTTGTAGGTCTATTCTTCAGCTCTTGAAGGTTTTTTCCTTTGCGCACAGCTGTAGTTCAGGCGCGGAAATCCCCGGGGGCGATATATACTGCGCGCCATTCTTCAAGGGAGAGCCGTGTGGCCATCGATATTCACTGGATTCGCGACAACGATAGCCTCGGTCGTTTCTGTACACAGTGGCAGGCACTGCCCTTCGTCGCCCTCGACACCGAATTCATGCGGGTCGACACCTTCTACCCCATCGCCGGCCTGTTGCAGATCGGCGACGGCGAGCGCGCCTACCTGATCGACCCGTTGACCATCGACAACTGGCAGCCCCTGGCGGCATTGCTGGAAAACCCGGCGGTGACCAAGGTGCTGCACGCCTGCAGCGAAGACCTGGAAGTGCTGTTGCGCCTGACCGGCAGCCTGCCGGCGCCGCTATTCGACACCCAATTGGCCGCCGCTTACCTCAACCTGGGCTTCTCCATGGGTTACTCGCGCCTGGTCCAGGAAGTGCTGGGCATTGAGCTGCCCAAGGGCGAAACCCGCTCTGACTGGTTGCGCCGGCCGTTGTCGGAGACGCAAATCAGCTACGCCGCCGAAGATGCCGTGCATCTGGCCGAGGTTTACAACCACCTGCGGCCCAAGCTGTCGGACGACAAGCACGCCTGGGTCCTGGAGGATGGCGCCGAACTGGTGGCCAACCTGCGCCGCGAAACCGACCCCTACGAGGTCTATCGCGAGGCCAAGCTGGCCTGGAAGCTGTCCCGCGCCCAATTGGCGGTGTTGCGTGAGCTGTGCGCCTGGCGCGAGCAAGAGGCCCGCGCCCGGGACCTGCCGCGCAACCGCATCATCCGCGAGCACGCCCTGTGGCCATTGGCGCGCACCCAGCCCGACAACCTCTCGGCGCTGGCGAAAATCGACGACATGCACCCGCGCACCGTGCGCCAGGACGGCCAGTTCCTGCTCGACCTCATCCAGCGCTTCGCCAACCTGCCGCCCGAGCAATGGCCACCGGCCGTGCCCGAGCCGCTGCCGGTGGAAGCCGCCGCCTTGGTCAAGCGCCTGCGCGCCTTGGGCCAGAGCGAGGCCGAGCGCCTGGATATCGCCCCGGAGCTGATGCTGCGCAAGAAAACCCTCGAAGCGCTGATTAAAAGCGGCTTCCCCCAGGGCCCTTATCAATTGCCCGATTCCCTGCGTGGCTGGCGCCGCGAATTGATGGGCCAGGCCCTGCTCGACAGCCTGGCCACCGCCGGAGAACAGCCTTGAAACGTATTTGCTCCATCTACCGCAGCCTGAAGAAAAACGAGATGTACCTTTACGTGCTCAAAAGCGATGCCCTGGAGCGTGTGCCGGAAAACCTCTTGGCCGCGTTCGGCAAGCCGCACCACGCCTTCGACCTGGTGCTGAGCCCGCAGCGCGCGCTGTCGCGCGAAGACATCCATGTGGTGCTGGCGAACCTGGAATCCCAGGGTTACCACCTGCAAATGCCGCCCGCCGAAGACGAGTACATCGAGCACTTGCCCGAAGAGCTGCTGCGGCGCAATGACCCGGTGTGATCGCTAAGTGCCCTGCCAGGGGCGCTGTTATCCGTTGGATGCACATTTTTGCCAGGGGGGCGGGGCTGTCGGGAATCGACGGCCGCGGCCCCGAGCCCTGTTTTTGAAAGGTTTGAACCATGCGCGTTCTGATTGCTGAACACGACCACGCCCTCTACGCCCAACTGCTGCGCGCCGCCGCGCCCGACCTTGAGGTGCTGACCAGCGGCGATTCCGCCGAACTGGCCAGCCTGGCGGCCGACTGCCCGGTGTGGTTGGGCCAGCCCGACCTGTTGGCGACCCTGCTGCGCCAGGGCCACCACCCACAATGGCTGCAATCGACCTGGGCGGGCATCACGCCGCTGCTGGCCGACGGCTTGCCGCGCGACTATCGCCTAACCCGGGCGGTGGGGATTTTCGGCCAGGTCATGGCCGAATACGTGCTCACCTACATGCTCGGCCACGAGCGCGAAGTGCTGGCGCGCCTGGTCAGCCAGGTGGAGCGCAAGTGGGACGGGCGCCTGGGCCAGAGCCTGGCCGGGCGCAAGGCGTTGATCGTCGGCACCGGCGACATCGGCAGTTGTGTGGCGCAGTTTTTGGTGCCTTTTGGCGTGCAGTTGTACGGCATCGCCAGCAGCGCCCGCGAGCAGGCGCCGTTTATTGAAGTGGCGGCGCTGGAAGATTTGCCGCGGCTGGTGGGGCAGGTGGATTACGTGATTAACCTGCTGCCCAACACTCCCCACACCCACGACCTGTACAACGCCGCGCTGTTCAAGCAGTTCAAGCCCACGGCGCTGTTCATCAACGCCGGGCGCGGCGTGGCGGTGGTGGACGCCGACCTGGTCGAGGCCCTCAAGGAAGGGCACCTGGCCGGTGCAGTGATCGACGTCTGCCGCCAGGAACCGCTGCCCCAGCGCCATCCCTTCTGGACAGCCTGGGGCCTGCTGCTGACCGGCCACAGCTCCGCGCCCACTTCACCGCCGTTGCTGGTGCAGTTGTTCGTCGAAAACCTGCGTGCCTATCAGGCCCAGCAAGCCTTGCGCGGGGAAGTGGATTTCGCCCGGGGCTATTGAGCGGGCGTTGTCGCGGGTGGCTCCCACAGGTCTGTCAGCCTTAAAGGCTGAAATCCCCTTCCGCCGCCAACTCGCTCAGCGGGCGGCGGGGGCTTGGGGTTTCCTGGGCCTGTAGGTAGTCGGCCAGGGTGGCCTTGTCGCCGAGTTTGCCGATGGCCACGGCGGCGTGCAGGGCGTAGCCCTCGGGGATGTTCAGCTCCTTACGGGTCAAGTCTTGGTCGAACCCGGCCATGCCGTGGGTGTGCCAGCCGCTCAGGCTTGCTTGCAACGCCAGGTGGCCCCAGGCCGAGCCGGTGTCGAAGGTGTGCCACAGGGCCGGGGTTTCTTCGCTGGCGCCGGGGGCGGTGAAGGTGGTTTTCGAGATCACGATCACCAGGGCCGAGGCGTGTTGCGCCCAACTGCGGTTGAATTCGTTGAGCAGGCCCAGGTAGCGCTCCCAGTTCGGCGTGTCGCGGCGTGCATACAAAAAGCGCCACGGCTGCGAGTTGTAGGCCGAAGGCGCCCAGCGCGCGGCTTCAAAGAAGCTCAGCAGGTTTTCTTGGGGAATGCTCTCGCCGGTAAAGGCCCGGGGCGACCAGCGTTCGATGAATTGCGGGTGGATGGCGTAGTCGGCAACGCGAGGGTTAGCGCTCATGCAGGGTTCCTGGCTAGGTCAATGAATACGGATAAAAACCGGCGGGCGCAGATAGGCTGGGCGATGGGTTTTTGGCGGGGTTTACAGCGCGGCGCAGGCAACGCGGTCGAGCGTTAATGGCCTGCGGCCAGCGCCTAAAGCTACTGGGCGAGGGGCAAACTGACAAGCCTGGCGCTACCAGCAGTCGCCCGCCCTTGGCCCACCGCCCCCTTGGCACTAGACTGGCGGCCTTTTCACTGCGCTGATGTTGAACTGCGAACCATGGCTGCCAACGTAGAACCCTTCTGGACCCGCAAAACCCTCGAACAACTCGACCCGCAGGAGTGGGAATCGTTGTGCGACGGCTGTGGCCTGTGCTGCCTGCAAAAGCTCGAGGATGAAGAGGACAACAGCGTCTATTACACGCGAATTGCCTGCAAGTTGTTGGACCTGAACACCTGCCAGTGCAGTGACTACCCCAACCGCCGCGACACGGTGCCCGATTGCATCCAGCTCACCCCGGGCAAGGCCGACCAGTTCACCTGGCTGCCGCCGACCTGCGGCTACCGCTTGGTCAGCGAGGGCAAGGACCTGCCGCGCTGGCATCACCTGGTGTGCGGTGACCGCGACGCGGTGCACCACGAACGTATTTCCCAGTCCGGGCGCATGCTGGCCGAAGGCAGCGTGGCCGAGGACGATTGGGAAGACCACCTGATTTTTCGCGCAGGCTGAGGCCCCACGGCCCGGCGGCGCAATTGTTGAACCACGAGGGACTGTGTATGGCTGTAGGAACCCGGCTGGCGGCGGCCTGCTTGCTGCTGGCGCTGAGTGCGCCGCTGTGGGCGGCGAAGAAAGTCGACCTGGATTACCAGGTCAAGTTGTTGCCCAAGGGCGACCAGGCCTGGGTCACCCTGACCCTGGGCGAAGGCTCGGCGGTGCGCAGCCTGGATTTCGACCTGGGCGCGGGCGACGACTACAGCGACTTTAAAGCCGACGGCCAATGGCAGGCCCAGGACCGGCGCGGCATCTGGCGCCCGGCCAGCGGCAAGGCCAGCCTGAGCTACCGCGTACGCATCAACCAGGCCCGTGACAATGGCAGTTTCGACAGCCGCGTGACGCCCAAGTGGGCACTGTTGCGCGGCGATTTGCTGGTGCCGGCGGCGCGGCTCGATCAGCAGGATGGTGTCGAATTGGTGGCGCGCCTGGGCTTTGAGCTGCCGCCGGGCTGGAAAAGCGTCGAGACGGCGTGGCCGCGCATCGGCAAGCAGCGTTTTCGCATCGACAACCCTTCGCGCCTGTTCGACCGCCCCACGGGGTGGATGCTCGCCGGCACCCTGGGCAGCCGCCGCACGTTGCTGGGGGAAACCCAGGTCACCGTGGCCTCGCCCCAGGGCCAGGGCATGCGCCGCATGGACGTGCTGACCCTGCTGACGTTCGTTTGGCCCCAGGTGCAAGCGGTGTTCCCGCGCCACCCGGGCAAGCTGCTGATTGTCGGCGCCGGCGACCCGATGTGGCGCGCCAGCCTGGCCGGGCACGACTCCATTTACCTGAGCAGCCGCTTGCCGCTGGTCAGCGAGAGCGGCAGCAGCCCTTTGGTGCGCGAGTTGGTGCAGGTGTTCGGGCGGATCAACGACAGCCACGGCAGTGACTGGATCAGCGAAGGTTTTGCCGAGTACTACGCCATCGAACTGCTGCGCCGCGCCGGCGGCCTGAGCGACGAGCGCTACCAGAGCCTGCACGCCCGCTTGGCCAAGCAGGCCCACGAGGTCACTAGCCTGCGCGGCGAGCACATCGCCGGGGCGCAATTGGCCCGGGCGGTGCTGCTGTTGCAGGAGTTGGACAGTGAAATCCGCATCAAGACCCGCAACAAACGCTCCCTTGACGACGTGCTGCGGGCGGTGATGCGCCTGGAAAGCGTTAGCACCGCCGAGTTCGTGCAGCTTAGCGAGAGCATCCTGGGTGGCGGCTCAAAGGTGCTCGACAGCGAGTTGTTGAAGGGCGTGTAGACGCAGCCAGGTGCGCGCTTAGAGGTCGGGCTTGGCCTTGGGCGCAGCGGCGGCGTCGGCCTTGGCTTGCAGGTTGTTGAGGTCACGGGCGGCGCGTTCGATCTTGCCGCGCACGTTGTCCATGTCGCGGCGGCCTTTTTCCAGCAGGCTCTTGGCCGAACTGTGGCCGGTGATGCCACGGGCCAAGGCCACGCCGCCAATCGCCACTTGAATCAGGCCGAACACGCCGCCACGGCGCAGGCCTTTGCCCATCATCACCACACCGCCGGCCAGGGAGCCGATGCGTTCCCAGCCCTGCACGTTCTGTTCGGCGGGGCCGCGGGGCGTGGTGGATTCGATGCGTTGTACGAGTTTGCTGTCGCTCATGATCTGTCTCCTGGGGGCGGGTTGCTCTTAAGGCTGACTACGCGGGGGCGGCGCTTGTTCCATCGGATCGCTCAGAACTTAGGCCCGGAACGGGTGTTATTGCCCTTGGCCAAGCGGTCGTAGAGCACCACGTTGACCGTGGCCGCCAGGTTCATGCAACCGGTGGTGGGGATGTACACCACGTCTTCGCACCAGTCGCGGATCTCTTTGTCCAGGGAGCCGTCCTCGGGGCCGAAGATATACAGCGCGCGGTCCGGGTGAGTGTATTCGGGCAGCGAACGGGCGCCCTCGACCAACTCCACTGCCACCGGGATGCAGCCTAGGGGCAGGATTTTTTTCAGGTCGTCGATGCCGATCAGCGGGATGTCCTGGTGGACTTTTTTGGTGTCGGTCACGAAGTCGCGGGCCCGTTCATAGCGCTTGCCGGTGTAGAACACCGAAGCCACGCCATAGCAACCCGCCGCACGCATCACCGAGCCGACGTTTTCCGGTGATTTGGGGTTGTACAAACCAATGCAGCTGTATCGTTTGTTGGCCACGGGAGGGGGAGCCTTCGGGGAAAAGGCGCGATTATACGGCGATTGCGGTGTTTAGCCGATGGCTATCGCCAGCCTCTGTGGGAGCAGTTCCCCCGGCTTTTGTGGGAGCGAGCCTGCTCGCGATAGCAATCTGTCAGCAGGCAGGGGTGTTGGCGGTACCGCTGCTATCGCGGGCAGGCCCGCTCCCACAGTGGAGCGGACTCCAAGGCCCAGGTTGCAGGCGCAGTCACTCGTCCTTTTTCATCAACCCCGCCAGGGCGGCGAACGGGTTGTGGGTGGCCTTGGCGATGGTGGGGGTACTCAGGGAGCCCTCGCCGAAGTACTGCTGGTCGGTGTAGCGCGAGTGTTCGTTGTCGTGGCAGTACAGGCACAACAGTTCCCAGTTGGAGCCGTCCTGGGGGTTGTTGTCGTGGTTGTGGTCGCGGTGGTGCACGGTCAGTTCGCTCAGGCGCTTGCCGGCAAATTCACGGGCGCAGCGGCCGCACACGTGGGGGTACATTTTCAGCGCTTTGTCGCGGTAACCCATCTCGCGGTCGCGTTGGGCGTCGGCGAGGATACGGTCCAGTTTGGAGGTATTGGTCGAACTCATGGGTTCACCTGTGTAGAAGACGAATGACGGGAGTGCTGGCAGTTTAGCTCAGCCCTTGAGTTTCTCGGCAATCCAGATGGTGTGCCGGGTGCCCTTGTTGCCGTGGGCGAAGACTTGCACTTCTTCGGCCTTGAACCCGGCCTTTTTCAGTTTGTCGCTGAACTGGCGGTCGGCGCTGGCCGACCACACTGCCAGCACGCCCTTGGGCCGCAGGGCCTTGGCGCAGGCGCTGAGGCCGCCGGCCGAGTACAGCCAACTGTTGGCTTTCTGGGTCAGGCCTTCGGGGCCGTTGTCGACGTCCAGCATGATGGCGTCAAAGCCCTGGGGTTCGGCTTGCAGCACCTTGGCCACGTCTTCCAGGCGGATCACGGTGCGCGGGTCGAGCAGCGGGCGCCCGGATTTTTCCCCCAGCGGCCCGCGGTTCCACTCCACCACGCCTGGCACCAGCTCGGCGACCACCACTTCGGCGCTCTTGCCCAGGTGCTTGAGGGCCGAGGCCAGGGTAAAGCCCATGCCCAGGCCGCCGATCAGCACCCGCGAGCCGGGCCGGCCGGCCACTTTGCGGCAGGGGATCTCGGCCAAGGCATCCTCGGAGCCGTGCATGCGGGTATTCATCAATTGCCCGCCGTCGCCACCCTGGATCTTGATGACGAAATCCTCGCCGTACTCGAACAGGCACAAGGCACCGCCGTTGTCGGGGATCGGGGTGGTGTCCAGCAGAACGAAACGTTTCATGGGGTGCTCATGTAAGAAGGAGGAAAAACCGCGAGGGAGCAGGGCAAACCGGCGCGGTTGGGAGTAGCCTGAGGCTCACCACCAGGGCCAGGGAGCCAACGATGAAGCGCACCATTCTAACGGTCATTGCTGGGGCCGCGCTCTGGATAAGTGCGGCGCAGGCCCAGGAGTTGCAGACGGTGCCGGTGGCGCCGCCGCCCGTGCCGGGTTCGCCGGGCACCGCCACGCCCACGCCTTACCCGCAAGTCACCCCGCCCGGCGTGCCCCGGGCCACGGGCAGCCGCAACGGCGCGCCGCTGCTGCCGCCCATCGACAAGCCCGGGCCGCCGAAAGACCAGCCGTTGCCCGTAGACCCGGCCCCGGACAAGCTCAAGCCCGGCAGCTAGACCTGCTGCGACAGCAGTTTGCCATCGGCCATGCGCAGGCGTTTGGACAGGGCGATGGCCAGGGCGCGGATGATTTTGGCGGCGACTTTCGGCGCGTCGTTGAGCATGCGCTCCAGGGAATCCTTGCCCAGGGTCAGCAACTGGCAGTCCTCGGCGGCCACGCAACTGGCCGAGCGCCGCTCGCCGTCGAGCACCGCCATTTCGCCAAAGGCGCGGCCGGCGCGCAGGGTGGCGATGGTCACCGCGTGGCCGTCGCCATTGGTTTTTTGCACCGCCACCTGGCCGCTGTGGAGGATGCACATGAAGCTGCCGGCGTCGCCCTCGTGGAAAATGGCTTCGCCCTGGGCAATGGTGGCGATGCTGAAATAGCCCGCCGCCGCCGCGAAGTCCGCAGGCAGCAGTTGATCGAACAGGCCGCAGTCCATCAGCCAGTCGCGGATTTCGTTGTTCAGTAGGGTCGGTTCGGACATGGTCGTGCGTCTTTGGTCTTTGAAAATGAGTGCGTGTGGTTCAGACACGCACGCGGCCTACAGTTCCTCAGGCGATGCCCAGCACCTTGAACACAAAGGCGTATTCGAGAGCTACGTCACGTAATCCCTGATAGCGCCCGCTCATGCCGCCGTGGCCGGCCTCCAGTTCCGTCTTGAGCAGCAACGGGTTGGTGTCGGTCTTGGTGGCGCGCAATTTGGCCACCCACTTGGCCGCTTCCCAATACTGCACGCGGCTGTCGTTGTAGCCGGCGATCACCAGCAGCGCCGGGTAGGCCTGGGCGCGCACGTTTTCGTAGGGCGCGTAGGCCTTGATCCGCGCATACACCTGCGGGTCCTGGGGGTTGCCCCATTCGTCGTACTCGGTGACGGTCAGCGGCAACTCGGGGTCGAGCATGGTGTTGAGCACATCGACGAACGGCACTTCGGCAATGGCCGCAGCGAACAGCTGCGGGCGCTGGTTGAGCACCGCGCCAATCAACAGGCCGCCAGCGCTGCCGCCACTGATGACCAGTTGCTCGGGGCGGGTGTAGCCCTGGGCGATCAGGTGTTCGGCGCAGGCGATGAAGTCATTGAAGGTGTTCTGTTTGTGCTCCTGCTTGCCGGCGCGGTACCAGGCTTCGCCCAACTCGCCGCCGCCACGCACATGGGCGATGGCGAAGGCCACGCCCCGGTCCAGCAGGCTCAGGCGCGCGTGGGAGAACCAGGGGTCGAGGCTTTCGCCATAGGCACCGTAGCCGTAGAGGTAGAGCGGTGTCGGCTGGCCCAGGCATTGGCGCTTGACCACCAGGCTGATGGGCACCTGCGTGCCGTCCGGCGCGGTGGCCCACAGGCGTTGGCTGACGTAGGCGTCGGCGTCGAATGGGCCGAGCACCGGGGTTTGCTTGAGCACCACTTGCTCGCCGGTGGCCAGGTGCAGTTGGCGGATTTGCGCCGGACGGTTCAGGGCTTCGTAGCGCAGGCGGATGTGTTCGCTGGCAAATTCCAGGGTGTTTTGCACATAGAGGCTGTAGGCCGCGTCGGGCAACTCTACGCGGTAGGCCGGCAGGCCCTGGGGCCGCACTTCGATGACCGGCAGGCCACCGATGCGCAGGCTCAGGGTCAGGCCCCCAGCGTTGAGGCTCAAGCCGTCGAGCATCACCGTATCGCTGTGGGGGATCAGGGTTTGCCAGTCGCCGGCGGTGGGCGCCTGGCCCTGGTCAGCGGCTTGGTACAGGGCGAAGTTGATGCCGTCGCGGTTGCTGCGGATCAGCCAGGTCCACTGGCCGTCGAGCTGGCCGTGATCGACCTCGTATTCATGGCCTTCGACCCGCGGCGCCAGGCAAGTGAAGGGCTGTTGCGGCTGGCTGGCGTCCAGGGCCCAGACTTCGCTGGTGGTCTTGCTGCCCAGCGACAGCAGCAACTGGCGCTCGGAACTTGAGCGGTAGCAGTGCAGGAAAAAACGCCCGTCCGGCTCGTGGAACACTTCTTGTGCGGCGGTGCCGTCGAGGCGATAGCGAAAGAGTTTGTGCGGGCGATGGGTGTCGTCCAGTTCGCCGAAAAACAGGGTCAGGCTGTCGTTGGCCCAGGTCATGCTGCCGTCGCAGTCCTGGAAGGGCAGTTCGCTAAGTTTGTCGTTGCTCAGTTCCTTGACGAACAGGGTGTAGGTTTCTTCGCCGCTGGTGTCCAGGCTGTAGGCCAGGCGCTGGTGGTCGGGGCTGATGCTGAAGGCGCCGAGGGAGAAAAACCCGCCGTTGGCCAGCACGTTGGGGTCCAGCAGCAGTTGTTCGCGGCTTTCGTCCAGGGTCAGGCTGTCGTCCGCTGGGCGCGGGCAGCGGTAGTGGCGCGCGTACTCATCGCCCGCCGTGGTGCGGGTGTAATACAGATACGGGCCCCAGGGCGAGGGCAGGGACAGGTCGGTTTCCAGGATGCGGCCCTTGATCTCTTCGAACAGCGCCTCGCGCAGCGGCGCTTGATCGGCCAATTGCGCCTGCACGTAGCTGTTTTCGGCCTCGAGGTAGTCGAGCACCGGGGCGCTGTCGCGCTCCTGCAGCCAGGCGTAGGGGTCGGCACCGTCGGCCTTGTGGGCAACGGGCGCGGCGAGAACGGAAGAAGAAACGGGCATTTTGAGCTCTCGGGCAATTGACAAAACGGGCGACGCGCAAGGCGTACAAGCCTGATGGGCGAAAAGCCGTTATCATAGCGCCTCTTTGCCTGCCAGCCATGGACACCATGACCGAGAACGACTTTCTGATCGCCTGGGGCCTTTACGCCGTTGCCGCTTTGGGCTGCCTGTTGGTGTGGATGCGCATGACCCGCTGGATGTGGCGCTGGCTGCGCGAGCCCTTGCGGGTGTTGATGGCGGTGGTGTTGTTCACGCCCACCATCATCGACCCGGTCAAGGAGCAGTTCGCCCCCGCCGTGGCGATCACCGTGATGGACCTGCTGCTCAAGGTCGGCAACAACGTCCTGCGTGCAGTCTCGGACCTGGTGATGTACGGCATCATCGCCCTGGGCCTGTACCTGGTGTTCGCGCTGATCCGCTGGCCCATCGAGCGCAGCATCAACGAACGCAAGGCGCGCAACGAGGCCGCCAAGGCTGCCGCGGCCGCGGCTGACGCGCAGCTCGACGAACAACCTTTCGGGCATGCCGGAGACGACCGCTATGGCCGTGCGCCACTGCCCAGCAACCCCCAACGGTCGCGCGTCGAACCGCGTTTGTAACCTGGCCCCGGCATTGAAGCGAGAGTCCGAGCATGTGTGAGTTACTGGGCATGAGCGCCAATGTACCGACCGATATTGTGTTCAGCTTCACCGGGCTGATGCAGCGCGGCGGGCGCACCGGCCCGCACCGCGACGGTTGGGGCATCGCGTTTTATGAAGGGCGCGGCTTGCGCCTGTTCCAGGACCCGGGCGCCAGTTGCGACTCGGAAGTGGCGTTGCTGGTGCAGCGCTACCCGATCAAGAGCGAAGTGGTTATTGGCCACATCCGCCAGGCCAACGTCGGCAAGGTCTGCCTGTCCAACACTCACCCCTTCGTGCGCGAGCTGTGGGGGCGCAACTGGTGCTTTGCGCACAACGGCCAGCTCGCCGGTTTCGCCCCCACGGCCACCTTCTATAGGCCCATCGGCGATACCGACAGCGAAGCGGCGTTCTGCGACTTGCTCAACCGCGTGCGCGACGCCTTCCCGGAGCCGGTGGACATCGAGCAACTGCTGCCCTCGTTGCTGCAAGCCTGCGCCGAGTACCGCAGCCTGGGCGTATTCAACTGCTTGCTCAGCGACGGTGATTGGCTGTTTTGCTATTGCTCCACCAAACTGGCGCAGATCACCCGGCGTGCGCCCTTCGGCCCGGCGCGCTTGAAGGACGTGGACGTGATCGTCGACTTCCAGGCCGAAACCACGCCCAATGACGTGGTCACCGTGATCGCCACCGAACCCTTGACCGAAAACGAAACCTGGACCCGCTACCAGCCCGGCCAATGGAGCCTGTGGCGCGGTGGCGAATGCGTGGCCCAAGGCCAAACCGAATCATAAGGACGTCCACGATGTTGCTCAGTTATCTGCGCCTGGTGTTGTTTGCGGCGGGCCTGTTGATCGGGGTTCAGGTGCCGGGGTTTGTCAGCGATTACGGCAAGCGCGTCGAGGCGCACCTGATCGAAGCGCAGACCGGCCTGCAAGGCTTCCAGCGCACCGCCGAACAGTTCTTCAAGGGCGATTTGCAAGCCCTGGTCGCCCATTACCGTGCCAGCGACGACCCGGTGTTTCGCAGCGACGCCGACAGCCTGAGCACCTTGCTCACCCGCCAGCAGGCGTTAGACAAGCAGTTCCAGGCCATGCAAGGCCCGTGGTACATCCGCGTGCTGCAAGTGGCGCTGGCCGCCGACCCGGCAATCCGCGAGGAAACCTGGAACGGCTACAGCTACCAGATCCTCCTCACCCCCGAAGCCATGGGCTGGGCCATGGGCGGCGCGTTGGCCTTGTCGTTTGGCATCGAATGCCTGTTCCGCCTGATCGACTGGGTGGTGCTGGGCGGGCGGCGTCTGCGCCAGAGCCGGCCCATCGAAGACCGCAACCTGCGCGGCTTGTAATCCCCATAGGGTAGGAAGCGGGCAAGCCTGCTTGCTACGTCTTATTTGAGGGCGATGTAAGTCTCGCCCATCTTCTGCGCATAGGCGCTCACCGTGCTCTGGCACAGGGCCACGATGTCTTCGGCCAGGTCCACGCCCACGCGCCAGCACACCACCACTTGCAGGTTCGGTGGGCGCTGGTCGATGGGCAGCAGGGTCAATTCGCCCCGGGCCAGTTCTTCGCTCACCAGCACCGGCGGCAGCGCGGCGATGCCGAAGCCGTCACGCAGCAGGCGGGTGATGGCCGACACCGAATTCACGCAACTCAGGCGCGGCGACATTACGCCATGGGCCTGCATCAGCCCGAGGATTTCCTGGTGTGGGTGGGAGTTTTTCGAGTAGGTGATGATGCGCTCGTTGGCCAGGTCGGCCAGGCCTGAGTAATCGCGGTTGTAGATCGAATTGCTGGCCACGATCCACGCCACCGGGTGGCTGGCCAGTTCCAGGCTGCGCAGGCTTTCCTGGCGCAGCAGGTCGGTTTGCAGAATCAGATCGAGAAAGCCTTTTTGCAACTGATCGCAGAGGTTGAGCGAGGTATCGGCCACCAATTCGATTTCCACCTGCGGGTAGACGTCCGCCATCTGCGCCACCAGGGAGCTGAGCCAGGTGTGGATCACCGTGTCCATCGCGCCGATGCGGATGCGCCCCACCTTGCTGCTGCGGGTGGAGATCGACTGCTTGAGCGCCTGCATGGTGTCCATCATCTGCTCGGCGTAATCGAGCACCTTCAAGCCCTCGGGGGTCAGGCTCACGCCGCGCGAATCACGCAAAAACAGTTTGGCCCCCAACTCGCTTTCCAGCACCGCGATGCGGCTGGAAATCGAGGCCTGGGTGGTGAACAGCTTCTCTGCGGTCAGGCGAAAGCTCTTGAGGCGCGCGACCCAGACGAAGGTTTCGAGGAACTTGAGATTCATGGGATCAACTTTTACTTATGCCTTGAAGCGGTTTTTATTGGTTGGACGGGCAGGGCGCCAGCATCGAAAAATGCCTGCACCCACCATAGGCGTCGGGTTCGCACAATACCAATAAGAATCAGCTAGGCGCCCGGCTCGCCACTCGCGGTGGCCCGCCACGCAACGGACACTAACTGATAATCTGCGGAAGATTGAAGAAATTTCCCGCATAAAAATATTCAAAAGCCTACGGGAGTGTTCACGTGAGCCGCCTGCTATTGAACTGCGACATCGGCGAAAGCTTTGGCAACTGGACCCTGGGTCTGGACGCCGAGGTCATGCCCTTCATTGACTGCGCCAACGTTGCCTGCGGGTTCCACGCCGGCGACCCGAGCATCATGCGCAAGACCGTTGCCCTAGCCCTGAAGAGCGCGGTGCGCATCGGCGCGCACCCGGCGTACCAGGACCTGGCCGGGTTCGGGCGCCGCTCGATGGCGTATTCGGCCCAGGAAATCCAGGACCTGCTGCACTACCAGATCGGCGCGCTGGACGGCATCTGCCGCGCCCAGGGCACCCGCGTCAGCTACGTCAAACCCCACGGCGCGATGTACAACGACATGATGGCCAACCCCGCCCAGTTGCGGGCGGTCATCCAGGCCGTGGCCGCCTACGACCGGCAGCTGCCGCTGATGCTCATGGCCACCCGCGACAACAGCGCGGCCCAGGCCCTGGGCGATGAATTCGGCCTGACGTTATGGTTCGAGGCCTTTGCCGACCGCGCCTACGACGCCGCCGGCCATCTGGTTTCGCGGCAGTTGCCGGGGGCGGTGCACCACGACGCCGACACCATCATCGACCAGGCCCTGCGCATCGCCCGCGGCGAGCCGCTGGTGGCCAGTGATGGCAGCGCCTTGGTGCTGCACGCCAACACCCTGTGTGTTCACGGCGACAACGCCAGCTCGGTGGCTGCGGTACAGCGTATCCGCGAAGCCCTGGACCGGCAGGCCAACCCATGAAGCCACGGATTGAAACGGTCGCCATCGACTGCCTGATGGTGCGCCTGTTCGACGCCATCGCCGAAGAGAACATGCCGTGGATGCTCGCCGCGTGCGAGCGCGTACGCGAAGGCTTCGCCGCGCACCTGATCGACCTGGTGCCGTCCTACACCACGTTGATGGTGCATTACGACCTGCTGGCGCTGACCCCGGCCCAGGCCCGCGAACTGATCGCCGAGGCCTTGCACAACCTGGCGCCTAACGCCCAGGCCAGCGGCCAGCGCCATGTGTTGCCGGTGTGGTACGACCTTAGCGTCGGCCCGGAACTGAGCCTGTTGGCCCAGCGCAGTGGCCTGGCCATCCCCGAGGTGATCCGCCGCCACAGCGAGCGCGACTACCAGGTGTTTGCCCTGGGCTTTGCGCCGGGGTTCGCCTTTATGGGCCTGGTGGAAGAAACCCTCGCCGCGCCGCGCTTAGGCACCCCGCGCAAGCGGGTGGCGGCCGGCAGCGTGGGCATCGCCGAACGCCAGACCGCCGCTTACCCGGTGGTGTCCCCCGGTGGCTGGAACCTGATCGGGCGCACCCCCAGCAAACTGTTCGACCGCGAGCGCGACGGCTACAGCCTGATGCAACCGGGCGACACCGTGCGTTTCGAGGCGGTGAGCCATGCCGAATTCATCAACCTGGGCGGTGACGACACGCCGTTGGAGGCGCTGCCATGAGCCGTTTTTCGATCGAGGCCAGCACGCCGCTGTGCCTGTTGCAGGATGCCGGGCGCTTTGGCGTGCGCCATTTGGGCGTGACCCAGGGCGGCGCGGCGGACTGGGTGTCGATGGCCTGGGCCAACTGGCTGCTGGGTAATGCGTTGGACGCGGCGGTGGTGGAAGTTACCCTCGGCGGCTTTGCCCTGGTGGCCCAGGCCGACGGTTGCCTGGCCCTGGCCGGCGCCGACCTGGGCGCGCAACTCGACGGCCAGCCATTGCTGCCGTGGCGCAGTTTCAGCATCCGCCAGGGCCAGCGCTTGAGTTTCACCCAACCGGTGTTGGGCGCACGCGCCTACCTGGCGGCCCCGGGCGGTTTTGCCGCGCCAAGGGTGCTGGGCAGTTGCGCCACCGTGGTGCGCGAGGCGTTGGGCGGGCCGGACGGTTTTGGCCGGGCCCTGGCCAAGGGGGGCGAACTGACTTGCAGCGGCACGGCTGCGCCGGTGCGGGCGTTGGCGGCGGGGCAGGCCCCGGATTTCACCTCCCAGGCACCGCTGGACCTGGTGCTGGGGGCGCAGATCGGCCAGTTCAGCGGCCAGAGCCTGTTCGATGCCTTCAATAGCACCTGGACCCTGGACAGCCGCGCCGACCGCATGGGCATTCGCCTGTTGGGCACGGCGTTGCAGTATCAGGGCGCGCCGATGATTTCCGAGGGCATCCCGTTGGGCGCGGTGCAGGTGCCGCCGGACGGCCAGCCGATTGTGCTGCTCAACGACCGCCAAACCATCGGCGGCTACCCGCGCCTCGGTGCCCTGACGCCCCTGGCCCTGGCCCGGTTGGCGCAATGCCTGCCGGGGCAAGAAGTGCGGCTGGCGCCGGTGGTACAGGACCTGGCCCATGAGCAGCAGGTGCGGTATGTGCGGCGGTTTCTCGACTGCTGACGGCCTCGCGAGCCGGCCCGCTCCCATAGATGTTTTTCTGTGGGAGCGGGCCCGCGATCGCGTCTACTTGGACAAAAACCGCATCCCTTCCTCCAACCCCCGCAACGTCAGCGGGTACATCTGGTCGTCGATCAGGTCGCGTACCAGGTTGGTGGAGGCGGTGTAGTTCCAGGCGTCTTTGGGGTAGGGGTTGATCCAGATGAGCTTCTTGTACTTTTCCTTGAAGCGCTGCATCCACACATAGCCCGCCTCTTCGTTCCAGTGCTCGACGCTGCCGCCCGGTTGGGTGATTTCGTAGGGCGCCATGGCGGCGTCGCCGATGAAGATCACTTTGTAGTCGGCGCCGTACTTGTGCAGCAGGTCCTGGGTGGACGTGCGCTCGGAGGTGCGGCGCAGGTTGTTCTTCCACACCGACTCATAAACGAAGTTGTGGAAGTAGAAGTACTCCAGGTGTTTGAACTCGGTCTTGCACGCCGAGAACAGCTCTTCGCAGATTTTTACGTGGGCGTCCATCGAGCCGCCGATGTCGAACAACAACAGCAACTTGATGGTGTTGCGCCGTTCCGGGCGCATCTGAATGTTGAGCAGGCCGGCATCACGGGCGGTGTGGTCGATGGTGCCGTCGATGTCCAGTTCTTCGGCCGCGCCCTGGCGGGCAAATTTGCGCAGGCGGCGCAGGGCGATCTTGATGTTGCGGGTGCCCAGTTCCACCTGGTCGTCGAGGTTCTTGTACTCGCGTTGGTCCCAGACCTTGACGGCTTTGCCCTGGCGCTTGCCGGCCTCGCCCACGCGGATGCCCTCGGGGTTGAAACCGCCGGAGCCGAAGGGGCTGGTGCCACCGGTGCCGATCCATTTGTTGCCGCCGGCGTGGCGTTCCTTTTGCTCTTCCAGGCGTTTCTTGAATTCTTCGATCAGTTTGTCGAGGCCGCCTAAAGACTGGATCTGCGCCCGCTCTTCATCGCTCAGGGAACGTTCGAATTCCTTGCGCAACCAGTCTTCAGGGATCAGGGCCTGGAGGTGGTCGTCGAGTTTTTCCAGGCCATTGAAGTAGGCGCCGAAGGCCCGGTCGAACTTGTCGAAATGCCGTTCATCCTTGACCAGGATCGCCCGGGCCAAGTAGTAGAACTCGTCCATGTCGGCGAAGGTCACGCGCTGTTTAAGCGCGTTGATGAGGTCCAGCAGCTCGCGCACCGAGACCGGTACCTTGGCGGCGCGCATTTCATTGAACAGGTTAAGCAGCATGGCATTCGCCCTTATCGAGTGCCGCGACGGCTCATGAACGCCAGGCGTTCGAGCAACTGCACGTCCTGCTCGTTTTTCACCAGGGCGCCGGCCAGGGGCGGGATGGCTTTGGTCGGGTCGCGTTCGCGCAGCACCGCTTCACCGATGTTGTCGGCCATCAGCAGCTTGAGCCAGTCCACCAGTTCGGAGGTGGAGGGTTTTTTCTTCAGGCCTGGCACTTTGCGCACATCGAAGAACACGTCCAGGGCTTCGCTGACCAGGTCTTTCTTGATATCGGGGTAATGCACGTCGACGATTTTCTGCAGGGTGGTGCGGTCCGGGAAGGCGATGTAGTGGAAGAAGCAGCGGCGCAGGAAGGCGTCCGGCAGCTCTTTTTCGTTGTTGGAGGTAATGATGATGATCGGGCGCTTCTTGGCCTTGATGGTTTCGTCGATCTCGTAGACATAGAACTCCATCTTGTCGAGTTCTTGCAGCAAGTCGTTGGGAAACTCGATGTCGGCCTTGTCGATTTCGTCGATCAGCAGGATCACCCGCTCCTCGGCCTCGAAGGCTTCCCACAACTTGCCTTTTTTCAGGTAGTTGCGCACGTCGTGGACTTTATCCACGCCCAGTTGCGAGTCACGCAGGCGGCTGACCGCGTCGTACTCGTACAGGCCCTGGTGGGCCTTGGTGGTGGACTTGATGTGCCAGGTAATCAACTTGGCGCCGAAAGACTCGGCCAGTTGTTCGGCGAGCATGGTCTTGCCGGTGCCCGGCTCGCCCTTGACCAGCAGGGGCCGTTCCAGGGTGATGGCGGCGTTGACGGCCAGTTTCAGGTCATCGGTGGCGACATAGGCCTGGGTGCCTTCGAATTTCATCGGTAACTCCTTGAACGGTAACGCCGGCCTGCGCTGGGGCAGGGCGGACACAAATTGCAAACGTGCCCGACTATAGCGCGAGGCCCGGGCGACTGTGAACGCAGACGCCCCATTCAGTCTCTGAATGAGGCGTCACGCCGTGACTCAGTCAGCCTCGGGCTTGGGTTGCTCGTAGCGGGCATTGAAGGCCTGGACGAAGCCGTTGCGCAGAATCTGCAGGAAGGCCTGCAAGGCGCTGATGTTTTGCTGGTGCACGTTGCCGCTGAGTTCCACGCGGGTGGCGAACTGGTTCTTGCGCTGGTTTTTCAGCACGGTTTCGCTGGTGCCCACCAGGGCTTCCCAGATCGAACGGAAAATCCCCTTGTTGCGGTTTTCCACGTCCTGCTGCCAGTTGAACACCTCCACGTCGCGCAGCAGCGGCTTGATGTAACCGCTTAATTGACCTTTTTCGGCCTGGGCCTCGATCACCACATCGCCGGAGCCGGCGTTGAAGTCGAACTTGCCGTAGGCCGAGGCGAAGTCGTTCAGGCGTTTGAGCTCGATATCCCGGGCGCGCAGGCGGAACTGGAAGTCCTCGAAGTTGCTCAGCGGGTCGAAGGTGGCGGTGGTTTCCAGCGGCGCGTGGCCCAACAGCAGGGCCTTGCCCTCGAAACGGGCGTCGCGCTTGCCTTTGACGTCCACCACGTTGGTCAGGTTGTAGAAGCTGGCGTTGACCGCCGTGGCGTCCATCTTCACCGCCGGTTTGGAGTTGAAGTTGTGGAAGCTGACCTGGCCGTCGTCGATGCGCACTTCGTCCAGGGTGATCGGCAGCAGTTTGCCCAGTTGCGCCCGCCAGTCGGTGCCGGCACCGGTCTGGGACGCCTGGCGGTTGGCACCGCCATCGACGAAGTTGATCTGCGGTTTGACGAAGCGCACCCGGGCCACCACCGCGCGGTCGTACCACAATGCGTGCCAACTGACGGCGAGGTCGATCAGCGGCGCGTTGACGAACGGCACCGGCACCTTGGCGTCAGTTTTGACGATCTCCAGGCCATTGATCCGGTACGCGCCGCGCCACAGGGCCAGGTCCACGTCGCTGACCTGGCCGCGGTAGTCGCCCATGTCGGCGAGTTTTTCATTGAGGTAGTCGCGTACCAGGTAGGGCAGGGCGATGTGCAGGGCCAGCAGGAGCAGCGCGATGGCGGCCAGGCTCCAGAGTGGCCAACGGTAGCGGCGTTTCATGGGGTGGGTCTCCGGTGTAGGTAAGGGGTTGACCGCGCGGGCCGCTGGCCGTTCGCCTCGACTGGACGCCTCGCGGCACGAGGCATACCCTTGAACGCTTCTTCTTCGCTGCATAAGGACCCAGCCATGAGCCGCATTTTTGCTGACAACGCCCATTCCATCGGCAACACGCCCCTGGTGCAGATCAACCGCATCGCGCCGCGCGGCGTGACCATCCTGGCCAAGATCGAAGGGCGCAACCCTGGGTATTCGGTCAAGTGCCGGATCGGCGCCAACATGATCTGGGACGCCGAAAGCAGCGGCAAACTCAAGCCGGGCATGACCATCGTCGAACCCACCTCGGGCAACACCGGCATCGGCCTGGCGTTCGTCGCCGCCGCCCGTGGCTACAAGCTGATGTTGACCATGCCGGCGTCCATGAGCATCGAGCGGCGCAAGGTGCTCAAGGCCCTGGGCGCGGAACTGGTGCTCACCGAGCCGGCCAAGGGCATGAAGGGCGCCATCGAGAAGGCCGCCGAAATCCTGGCCAGCGACCCGGCCACCTATTACATGCCCCAGCAGTTCGATAACCCGGCCAACCCGGCGATCCACGAAAAAACCACCGGCCCGGAAATCTGGAACGACACCGATGGCGCCGTGGACGTGCTGGTGGCCGGCGTAGGCACCGGCGGCACCATCAGCGGCGTGTCGCGCTACATCAAGCACACCCAGGGCAAGCCGATTCTCTCGGTGGCCGTGGAGCCGATCACCTCGCCAGTCATCACCCAGGCCCTGGCCGGTGAGGAAATCAAGCCTAGCCCGCACAAGATCCAGGGCATCGGCGCCGGTTTCGTGCCCAAGAACCTGGACCTGTCCATCGTCGACCGGGTCGAGTTGGTGAGCGATGAAGAGTCCAAGGCCATGGCCCTGCGCCTGATGCAGGAAGAGGGGATTTTGTGCGGGATCTCCTGCGGCGCCGCGATGGCGGTGGCCGTGCGCCTGGCGCAAACCCCGGAAATGCAGGGCAAGACCATTGTGGTGATCCTGCCGGACTCCGGTGAGCGCTACCTGTCGAGCATGCTGTTCAGCGACCTGTTCACCGAGCAGGAAAACCAGCAGTAACCCCCCCACGGCGCCGGTTGACCCACATCAGCCGGCGCCGCGCCGCCTTATGGTAATAAGGGCTTTGTTGCGGATTTCTTAATACTGAATGTTGCCTCGCGCGGGTTTTGCCCAGGGGCCGTAGTGTTTATGATGGCCGCCTGCCGCGTCGGGTAAAGGACGCGCAGCGTTGCTTATTACCAAGGAGTTGTTGGATGACCTTTTCATTTGCCGCCAAGGCGTCGGTGTTGCTGCTGTTTTTGGGCAGCACGCTCTATGTGCATTTGCGTGGCAAGGCGCGCCTGCCGGTATTGCGCCAGTTCGTCAACCATTCGGCGCTGTTCGCCCCTTATAACGCCCTGATGTACCTGTTTTCGGCGGTGCCTTCCAAGCCGTACCTCGACCGCAGCAAGTTCCCCGAACTCGATGTCCTGCGCGACAACTGGGAGGTGATCCGCGACGAAGCCATGCATTTGTTCGACGAGGGCTACATCCGCGCCGCCGAAAAGAACAACGACGCCGGTTTCGGTTCGTTCTTCAAGAAGGGTTGGAAGCGCTTTTATCTCAAGTGGTACGACAAACCGCTGCCATCGGCCGAGGCCCTGTGCCCCAAGACCGTGGCGCTGGTCAGCTCCATTCCCAACGTCAAGGGGGCGATGTTCGCTTTGCTTCCGGGCGGCAGCCACCTTAACCCGCACCGCGACCCGTTCGCCGGCTCCTTGCGTTATCACCTGGGGCTGTCCACGCCCAACTCCGACGATTGCCGGATTTTCGTCGATGGCCAGGTTTACGCCTGGCGTGATGGCGACGATGTGATGTTCGACGAGACCTACGTGCATTGGGTCAAGAACGAAACCGACAAGACCCGGGTGATCCTGTTCTGCGACATCGAACGGCCCCTGAGCAACCGCGCGATGACGGCCATCAACCGTTGGGTCAGCGCCTGGCTGGGCCGCGCCACCGCGCCGCAGAACCTCGACGACGAGCGCGTCGGCGGCATCAACCGCGCCTATGCCTGGAGCAAGAGCTTCAGCGACGGCATCAGCGGCACGGTCAAGCAGTGGAAGCGCCGCAACCCCAAGCTCTACCGCGTCCTGCGCCCGGTTTTGGCGGTGGTGGTGCTGGCATTGCTGGGTTACTGGTTGTTCGGCTAAGCCGTTGCAAATTGTATCGGGCGCTGGTTATAGTCGGCGCTCGGTGTGGCCAAAGGCCTGCCTCTTTCTTCCTTCATAAAAAGATCTGCACCATGCCCGCATCCCTTCTCAACGCGGTAGTCGATTCAGCGCTCAACGCTGGCGTCATGCCGTGCGGGGAACAGCAACCGGCGCAGATCAGTCACTACCCTCCACCTGTCAGTAGCCCCCCGGTGTACGCCTGCGTAGCACCGCCGGGTGTCGGCATGTCGGGCTGATCGGCTTCGCGCTGTTCCCACGCCCGCCAGCACATCACTACTGAACCTTCAGCCTCGGCTGAATTGGCTATTTGCCTGATTACGGGTGGTCTTCATGTTTGTCATTTCCAAGCAATCCGTGGCCGCGGCGGCGTCCACGAGTGTGTTCGTCCTGCTGTGGAGCAGCGGTGCGATTTTCTCCAAATGGGGCCTGGCCCACGCTTCGCCCTTCGCCTTTTTGCTGATGCGTTTTGCCTTAGCGCTGGTGGCCCTGGTGCTGCTGATGCCGCTGCTCAAGCTCAAGCGGCCCAGGGCCGGCAAACCGCTGCTCTTTGCCCTGGCCACCGGGGCGGTGTTGTTGGGGGCTTATCAGATTTTTTACTTGCTGGCCCTGGACTTCAAAATCACTCCCGGCGTGATGGCCACCCTCATGGGTGTGCAACCGATCCTCACCGTGGTGCTGATGGAACGCCAGCGCTCGTGGCACCGCATCTTCGGCCTGCTGCTGGGCCTGGCGGGGTTGGTGATGGTGGTGTACCAGAGCATCGGCCTGGCCGGGGTGTCGCTGGCGGGCATCCTGTTCGGCCTGCTGGCGCTGCTGGCCATGACCCTAGGCTCGATCATGCAAAAACGCATCACCGATAACCCGTTGGGCACATTGCCGGTGCAGTACCTGGCGGGGCTGGTGCTGTGTGCGGTGTTCGTGCCGTTCCAGCCATTCCACTTCGAGTACAGCAGCGGGTTTATCGTGCCGGTGCTGTGGATGGGGCTGGTGGTGTCGGTGCTGGCGACCCTGCTGCTGTACCGCTTGATCGCCCGGGGCAATCTGGTGAACGTCACCAGCCTGTTCTACCTGGTGCCGGCGGTGACCGCGGTGATGGACTACCTGGTGTTCGGCAATCGCCTCGCGGCCCTGAGCGTGCTGGGCATGGGCCTGATTATCGTGGGGTTGGGGCTGGTGTTTCGTAAAAGCGCCTGAGGCTGGCCCCTGGGGGAGCGAGCCTGCTCGCGATAGCGGTTTGCCTGCCAGCATCGCTGCTGATTGTGCTGGCCTCATCGCGAGCAGGCTCGCTTCTACTGGGGGCTTTTCGCGCCCCTTTGCTTAGCGATGGGTGGCAATCCAGATCAACAACCCGGCCTGGAACACGCAGAACGCCACCAGGCAGGTGATGGTGAAGCGCAGGCCGGTGTCTTCGCGTTTGTACTTGCTGACCTTGTCTTCGTGCTGGCGCAACTTGACTTCCTGTTCGGCCAGGTTCTGCTCGGCTTGCTGGAGCATCTGCGCCGCTTCGAGGATTTCCACGAACTGCACCTTCTCGGTGTTCCAGTCCGCCAGCAGGTCTTCGACCTGCACGTCCTTGACGCTGCCCTTCATGTGCTGGGCGTCGGTGTAGACCACGTCGAAACCCTGGATGCGCAGAAAGTGATCGCGGCGCAGGCGCGTGTCTTCGCTCAGGGCGTCTTTGCTGGCCAGGTCTACGCCATCGACCTTGTAGTGGGGCCACTTCTTGCGCGCCCAACTGATGGCCTGGGCCAGCAGGAACCGCCCCAGGCCGCGGTTCAGCGGTTCGATCTGCACGCTGCTTTGCGGGCCGAAACTGACCCGCTTGGTCTCGTGATCGACCCACACATCCAGGCGGTTCTGTTCCTTGCGCACCCGTTGCCCCGGCAACTGGATGACCATGCGCAACAGGCTCTGGCCTTTGTTATTGCGCTCGGCATAGCCGAACTCGACAAAACGCAGCGGCCGCCCGCCAGTGACGCGGTCGGTCTGTTGCGGCGCCAGGCGCAGCATTTTGTGGTGCTCGGTGTGGACATCCGCCCACGGCCGCTCGACCGCTTCTGGGGCGTCTTGCTCTGGCGCGGTGTCAGTCGAATTCTGGGTATCAGTCATAACGGCGAGATCCTGTCCAAGCCCTGCTTGGCGACCGTATGTTGACGGCCGACAAAGGCTTATCGGCCGTTTTTTGCAAGACTGGAGGGTAGTGCCCGTTTAATGGGGCCAGGTGTTGCTTTTGTGTCGCCATCCCGTGGGCGTCGGGCAGCGGTCTCAAGGGCGCTGTCGCGGGCGGGCGGAGCGCCGTCCGGCCCGCTCCCACACTGCTTATGGGGCGGTGAGGGTGGCGATAAAGTGCAGAATCTGCGCGCCCAGTTCCGCCGCTAGGGGCAGTTGCGGGTCTTTGTAGGAGGCCAGTTGCCGCCGGGTGTCGTTGGCCACGATGCGCAGCACGTGGTTCATGCCTTCGATCAGCGCCAGGTGCGCGTCGGGTTTGGCGGCTTTGAGCAGGCGCGCATCCGCCACGCCGACCTGGATATCGTTACTGCCCTGGATGATGAGCGCCGGCATTTTCAGGCGTGCGAAAGCGCCCGCCGGGTCCTGGCGGAACAGGCTTATCAGGTAGGGCTGCACGCTCGGGCGGAAGATCACTTGCAGGGCTGGCGGCACCTCGGCGTCCACCTGGCCGGCCTTGAGGCTGTCGAGCAGTTGATTGCTGCGCAGCATCAGCGCGGGCGGCAGGCGCGTGGCCAATTGCTGGCGCAGCACCTCGTCGATAGGGCGGGCGCTGCCGGACACCGAAATCACCCCAGCGGCCTCCACCGTGGGCGCGGCGAGGCTGGCGATCAGCGCGCCCTCGCTGTGGCCCAGCAGGATCAACGGGCCCATACGCGGGTCGTTCTTGAGTTGCTGGCCCCAGGCCACGGCATCGCTGACATACGCCTCGACGCTCAGGTTGCGCTCGTCCGGGGTGGCCGCCAGGCTTGCCGCCACGCCGCGCTTGTCGTAGCGCAGGCTGGCGATGTTGTGTTTGGCCAGCACCCAGGCCAGGCGCTTGAGGCTGTCGTTGCGCCCGCCATCGGGGTTGTTGCCGTCGCGGTCGGTGGGGCCGGAGCCGGAAATTATCAGTACCACCGGCACCGGCGTGTCGGACTTGGGTAACAGCAACGAACCATGCAGCACGCCGCTGCCGGTGTCCAGGGTCATGGGGCGTTGCAGTACGGTGGCCTGGACCAGGCCGGTAAACAGGGAAAGGGTCAAGGCAAGGACTCGTAGCATCATCACGCCATTATTGGTCAGGTGGCGTTTGGACTCGCCGCCCCTATAAAGGTTCGAGGATGAACTCGTTGCACAGCCTGCGTATACTGGCGCGCGGCTCAATGCCCGCCAGAGCCACGTCTTCCAGCGATTTCACGGAGCGCCCCGCATGTCCGGCAATACCTACGGCAAGCTGTTCACTGTCACCACCGCCGGCGAAAGCCATGGCCCGGCGTTGGTCGCCATTGTCGATGGCTGCCCGCCAGGCCTGGAATTGTCGCTGGACGACCTGCAACACGACCTCGACCGGCGCAAGCCCGGCACCAGCCGCCACACCACCCAGCGCCAGGAAGCCGACGAAGTCGAAATCCTCAGTGGCGTGTTCGAGGGCCGCACCACCGGGTGTGCCATTGGCCTGCTGATCCGCAACACCGACCAGAAGTCCAAGGACTACTCGGCCATCAAAGACCTGTTCCGCCCGGCCCACGCCGACTACACCTACCACCACAAGTACGGCGAGCGCGACTACCGCGGTGGCGGCCGCAGCTCGGCGCGCGAGACGGCGATGCGCGTGGCGGCGGGGGCGATCGCCAAGAAGTACCTGGCCAGCCAGGGCATCGTGATTCGCGGCTACATGAGCCAGCTCGGCCCCATCGAGATTCCGTTCAAGACTTGGGAGGCGGTGGAGCAAAATGCCTTCTTCAGCCCCGACCCGGACAAAGTGCCCGAGCTTGAGGCCTACATGGACCAACTGCGGCGCGACCAGGATTCGGTGGGCGCCAAGATCACAGTGGTTGCCGAAGGCGTGATGCCGGGGCTGGGCGAGCCGATCTTCGACCGCCTCGACGCCGAACTGGCCCACGCGCTGATGAGCATCAACGCGGTCAAGGGCGTGGAAATCGGCGCCGGGTTCGCCTGTGTCGCCCAGCGCGGCACCGAGCATCGCGACGAGATGACCCCCGAAGGCTTCCTCAGCAACAACGCTGGCGGCATTCTCGGCGGCATTTCCTCGGGCCAGCCCATCGTCGCGCACCTGGCGTTGAAGCCGACCTCCAGCATCACCACGCCGGGCCGCTCCATCGACGTCCATGGCAACCCGGTGGACGTGATTACCAAGGGCCGCCACGACCCCTGCGTGGGCATCCGCGCCACGCCTATCGCCGAAGCGATGATGGCCATTGTGTTGATGGACCACTTGCTGCGCCATCGCGGGCAAAACGCCGACGTGCGCGTCAGCACCCCGGTGCTGGGCCAGTTGTGACCCGGCCCCACGCCTGATGGCCGCGCTGCCGTACTGGCGGTTATCCAGTTTCTACCTGTTCTACTTCGCCCTGCTGGGGTCCACGGCGCCATTCCTGGCGCTGTATTTCCACCACTTGGGGTTCAGCGCCGCGCGTATTGGCGAACTGGTGGCCATCCCCATGCTGATGCGCTGCGTGGCGCCCAATATCTGGGGCTGGCTGGGGGACTACACCGGGCGGCGCCTGGCCATCGTGCGTGTTGGCGCGTTGTGTACGGCCCTGACCTTTTCCCTGATCTTCTTCAGCAAGAGCTACGCCTGGCTGGCGGTGGTCATGGCGCTGCATGCGTTCTTCTGGCACGCGGTGCTGCCCCAGTTCGAGGTCATCACCCTGGCCCATTTGAATGGCCAGACCGCGCGCTACAGCCAGATCCGCCTGTGGGGTTCTATCGGTTTCATCATCACCGTGGTCGCCTTGGGGCGCCTGTTCCAGTGGCTGAGCCTGGACATCTACCCGGTGGCGCTGGTGGTCATCATGGCCGGCATCTTCCTCAGCAGCCTGTGGGTGCCCAACGCCCAACCGGTGCAGAGCAGCCGCAGCGCCGGCGGCGGTTTCCTGCAGCAACTGCGCAGCCCTGGGGTACTGGCGTTCTATGCCTGCGTGGGGCTGATGCAGTTGAGCCACGGCCCGTATTACACCTTCCTGACCTTGCACCTGGAGCACCTGGGCTACAGCCGTGGCCTGATTGGCCAGTTATGGGCGGTGGGGGTGGTGGCCGAGGTGCTGATGTTTTTGGCCATGAGCAAGATCCTGGCGCGGTTTTCCGTGCGCCGGGTGCTGCTGGCCAGTTTCCTTTTGGCGGCCCTGCGCTGGGTGCTGCTGGGTGCCTACGCCGAATCGGTGTGGGTGCTGCTGTTCGCCCAGGTGTTGCACGCAGCGACGTTCGGCAGCTTTCACGCCGCTGCCATCCATTTCGTGCAACGTAGCTTCGGCGCGCGCCAGCAAGGCCAGGGCCAGGCACTGTACGCCGCGCTGGCCGGCATCGGCGGCGCCCTGGGCGCGTTGTACGCCGGTTACAGCTGGAATGCCCTGGGTGCCACCTTGACCTTTAGTATTGCCAGCGTCGCGGCCCTGGCCGCAGCCGTTATCATTGCCACCCGCATGCAAGAGGACAGGCCATGAGCCCTACCCGTGAACACCTGGCCCGGCAGATCATCGACGCCGGGCGCTTTCTGTATGGCCGCGGCTGGTCGCCGGCCACCAGCAGCAATTACTCGACGCGCCTGGGCGCGGAGCAGGCGTTGCTGACGGTGTCGGGCAAGCACAAAGGGCAACTTGGCCCGGACGATGTGCTCGCCACCGACCTGGCCGGCAACAGCCTGGAGCCGGGCAAAAAGCCCTCGGCTGAAACCCTGCTGCACACCCAGCTCTATGCCTGGCGCGCCGACATCGGCGCCGTGCTGCACACCCACTCGGTCAATGCCACGGTGCTGTCGCGGGTGACCGCCGGGGCGTTCATCGAGTTTGAAGACTACGAGCTGCAAAAAGCTTTCAGCGGTATCTCGACCCACGAATCGCGGGTGCGGGTGCCGATTTTCGATAACGACCAGGACATCGTGCGCCTCGCCGCCCAGGTCCAGCCGTGGCTTGACGCCCACCCCGAGTGCGTCGGCTACCTGATCCGCGGCCACGGCCTCTACACCTGGGGCCCGCAGATGAGCGACGCGCTGCGCCAGATCGAGGCGTTCGAGTTCCTCTTTGAATGCGAACTCAAGACCCGTTCCGTACTTGCCCGCTAACGCTGACTTCGCCTGAAGTCGCCCACAGCCTGATGAAACCCAGCGCCTGAGCGGTGTGTAAAAACCGCAGGGCCCTGCCAGACCGAGGAGTTGCCGCCATGAGCAGCCTGTCCGTTTACCACGTTTCCAGCCCCGAACTGCCGAACAAGGTTCTCACCCATTTCGAGGACATTGCCGCCACGTTGGCCGATAAAGGCGTGCGTTTCGACCGTTGGCAAGCCAATCGCAAAATCGAACCGGGCGCCAGCCAGGAAGAGGTGATCGCGGCCTACCAGGAGCAGATCGAGCGCTTGATGAGCGAGGGCGGCTACGTCACCGTGGACGTCATCAGCCTCAACAGCGACCACCCGCAAAAAGCCGAACTTCGCGCCAAGTTCCTCGACGAACACCGCCATGGCGAAGACGAAGTGCGCTTTTTCGTCGCCGGCCGCGGGTTGTTCACCCTGCACATCGACGACTACGTGTACGCGGTGCTGTGCGAGAAAAACGACCTGATTTCGGTGCCCGCCGGCACGCCGCACTGGTTCGACATGGGCGAGCACCCGCATTTCGTCGCGATCCGCCTGTTCAACAACCCTGAGGGTTGGGTGGCCAAGTTCACCGGTGAAGACATCGCCAACCGTTTCCCGCGCCTGGAGGATTGAACCGATGCCGATCAAGGCCATTGTCACTGACATCGAAGGCACCACCAGCGCGGTAAGTTTTGTCTTCGACGTGCTCTTCCCCTATGCCGCCCGGCACCTGCCGGACTTCGTGCGGGCTAACGCCGAACGGGCGGACGTGGCCGCGCAACTGCTGGCGGTGTGCCAGGACAGCGGCGAACCCGGGGCGGATGTAGAGCGGGTGATCGCGATCCTGCTGGGTTGGATCGCCGAAGACCGCAAGGCCACGCCGCTCAAGGCCTTGCAGGGCATGGTCTGGGAGCAGGGCTACCAGGCCGGCCAGTTGAAGGGCCATGTCTACCCGGATGCGGTCGAGGCGTTGCAGCGCTGGCATCGCGAGGGCTATCAGCTGTTCGTCTACTCCTCCGGCTCGATCCAGGCCCAGCGCTTGATTTTCGGCTGCTCCGAGGCGGGCGACCTGTCGGGCCTGTTCAGCGGCTACTTCGACACCACCACCGGGCCCAAGCGCGAGGCGCAGTCTTACCAGCGCATCGCCCAAGCCATTGGCCTAGAGGCGCCGGCGATTCTGTTTCTCTCGGACATCGTCCAGGAATTGGATGCGGCGCAGCAGGCTGGCATGGCCACTTGTGGCCTGGTGCGTGATGGCGGCGAATTGGCCGGCCATGTGAACGTGGCCAGTTTTGCCCAGATCGACCTTGCCACCTTCTGACTTTTCCGTTCGCACCCGGTGAATCGCCAATTTCCACGGTGGGATTTGGCGACATACCTCACCGTTCTTTCGGAGGTATCCGGGGTCGCTTCTTAGGATTGGGTAGGACACTGCCTGATACCGAGTAGGGGCCTACTGTTTAGCGGTTTACGCGCTTGTTTAATCCCTCGCCTGTGTAACTCTCAGATCGTCAGGTGCCTGTCAGCTGAAGGTTGGCATGGGCAATTTGGCGGTTCTGGACGAGAAGCGGGAGAGTGCGAATGAACAGTTCACTGCCAAGCGGCCTGGATGGGGCGGATGTTCGCCCCTTGGTAAAACCCAAGGCCAAGCGACCTCGCAAACGCCCGGTGGGCGAGCCACTGAGTGCGAAGGAACTGGAGATTCTGCGCTGGGCCAAAGAGGGGAAAACCGTCTGGGAAATCAGCGTGATCCGCGCCATATCCGAGGCCACGGTCAAGTTCCACCTGCGCAATATCTACATCAAGCTGAGCGTCAGTAACCGCGCCCAAGCCGTAGGCGAGGCGGTCAAGCGCGGCGTGCTGAGTTGAAGGGGTGGAGCCCGCAGGCTCCACGACGCCGCGTCGGGTTCAAGCCGAGTGGTAGGTCGGCAGGGCAAAACGCTGCTGGCTTTGCAGCATGGAGATTTGCGGCAACTCGCTGGCCTGTTCGGCCAGGTCGCGGCGAATGGCGCTGATAACCCAGGACAACTGGTCCCCGGCGTGCAACTGGGCGTAGGAAATCGAGCGTTTGAACTGCTTGCCTTCGCTGTTGCGCAGGGTCAGCAGGATGCCCCCATCCGGACGGGCCTGGGTGGTGACCTCGAAATTGGAAAACAGGGAAGTGAATTTTTCTTGGATCAAGCTCATGTCTATCCGCTCCGTGAGTGCTAAGGGCAATCGTGGAGGGGTAGTTGCAGCGATTGTGCCAGTATCTGATTTATATAAAATCGTTATAAATCAATAGCTTATAAATTTTCTAATTTGGCGGATTCGTGCATTTTGCATGAATGGCCATCGTGCATCCTGCATTTTGCGAGACCGGGCCGTGGTAGGCGTGCTCCTGTGACCCTGCCGGCCGCCGGAAAATTCCATCTCTGGTTTCAGCGTTGCTGCGGCTTTGCAAGAGGGGTGAAAAGGTGAAGAGATACAAAACTTTTCAAATCCTCCATGTACAGCCCGAGAAGGCCTGACGTATTTTCCAGGCTGTCACAAGCACTTGTTAACCGTTTTGTTAGTCGGGCAGCCTCAACGGTTGCCTGATTCCATGCAGGACGCATGGCGCGCCACATCACGACAGGGACTGTTCTGCGTTGCAGCTGGATTGCTCTGTGTTCGCCCGATAATAAGAAAATAGGAATTCACCTATGACCCACGATTTCTGCGTTATCGCCCAAGGCACCCCGCAACTCCAGGCTGTTCCCGCGCTGTTTTCTGCTCCCCAGGCCGGGGCGAACGAACTCTGGCTGATTCCCTGGCCGACCTGAACCTCTTCGCGTCACCGAACCTTCAATCGTTAATTCATTGTTATCGGCTTGCCCTGGCTGAGTCGCCGGTGCGTCGCCGTTTTGTGTTGAGCAGGAGCCACCATGAGCAGCAACTCTAGCGACATGATTACCTGGGGCATGATGATCCGTAAGTTGCCCGCCATCGCCAAAGCCATTCCGCGGGTACTCAAGGGCCTCAAGACCGCCAATATCAAGGATGCGCAGCAGCCCTGCGGCCTGGGTTGGACGTTCGAACAGGCCACCTTGCGCAACCCTCAGGGGCCGGCGCTGATGTACGCCAACGTCGCGTTCAGCTACGAGCAGGTCAACCAGTGGGCCAACCGCATCGCCCATCACCTGATCGCCCAAGGCATTGGCAAGGGGGATGTGGTCGGGATCTTTATCGAAAACCGCCCCGAATTGCTGGTCACGGTACTGGCGGTGGCCAAGGTGGGTGGCATCTGCGCGATGCTCAACACCTCCCAGACCCAACACGTGCTGGTGCACAGCCTGAACCTGGTCAAACCCGTGGCGATTATCGTCGGCGGCGAGTTGACCGAGGCCTATTCGGCGGTCCGCAGCCAGGTAGACATCCCAGACGCCCGCACCTGGTGGGTGGCCGACCAGGACACCTCGCGCCACCACGGCCAGGCGCCCCAGCATTACCTCAACCTGATGGCCGACAGCGCCGACGCCGCGCAGGACAACCCGGTCACCAGCCAGAAGGTGTACCTGGACGACCCTTGCTTTTATATCTACACCTCCGGCACCACCGGGCTGCCCAAGGCCGGGGTGTTCAAGCACGGCCGCTGGATGAAGACGTCGTCTATCTTCGGCGTGATCGCCCTGGACATGACGCCCCAGGACATCCTCTATTGCACCTTGCCGCTGTACCACGCCACCGGCCTGTGCGTGTGCTGGGGCTCGGCCATCAGCGGCGCGTCGGGCTTCGCCATCCGGCGCAAGTTCAGCGCCAGCCAGTTCTGGAGCGATGCGCGCAAGTTCAACGCCACCACCATCGGCTACGTCGGCGAGCTATGCCGTTACCTGATGGACCCGCCGCCCAGCGCCGAAGACCGCGATAACCCAGTGGTGAAAATGATCGGCAACGGCCTGCGCCCGGGCGTTTGGGGGCCGTTCAAGGAGCGCTTCGGCGTCAGCCACATTTGCGAGTTGTATGCCGCCAGCGACGGCAACATCGGCTTCACCAACATCCTCAATTTTGACAACACCATTGGTTTCTCCCTGATGGCCTGGGAGCTGGTGGCCTATGACCATGACAGCGGTGCGCCGGTGCGCGGCGAATCCGGGTTCATGCAGAAAGTGCCCAAGGGCAGCGAAGGCCTGTTGCTGGCGCGGATCGACGACAAGGCCCCGCTGGACGGTTACACCGAGCCGGAAAAAACCGCCAAAGTCATCCTCCACGACGTCTTCGCCAAGGGCGACCGCTACTTCAACACCGGCGACCTGCTGCGCAATATCGGCTTTGGCCACGGCCAGTTCGTCGATCGCCTGGGGGACACCTTCCGCTGGAAAGGCGAGAACGTCTCCACCACCGAGGTGGAGAACATCTTCCTCATGCACCCGCACATCGCCGAGGCGGTGGTGTACGGGGTGGAAATCAACAACACCAACGGCCGCGCGGGCATGGCGGCCATTACCCCGGCCGAATCCCTGGCCACCCTGGATTTCGGCGAGCTGCTGCGCTGGGCCAAGGAACAGATGCCGGCCTACGCCGTGCCGCTGTTTTTGCGGGTGAAGGTGAAAATGGAAACCACCGGCACCTTCAAATACCAGAAAGTGCGCCTACGCGACGAAGCCTTCGACCCGCGCAAGGCCGGCGATGACCCGATCTACGCCTGGCTGCCCGGCTCGGACACCTACGTGCAGGTGACCGAGGACGTATTAGCCGATATCCATGGCGGCAAGTTCCGTTATTGATTGGCGCTATGGTGGTGGATGAGAAAAAAACCGTGACAGCGCGCCGGCCGCTTGAGGACACTAGCGGCCTTTGCGATTGCCGAAAACGGAGCCAGCCATGTCAGACAACAGCCGCCAGATGACCCAGGAAGAAGCCGAAGAATTCGCCGAGCAGGTGTTCAACGTCGCCCGCAGTGGCGACGCGGCCATGCTCGCCGCCCTGGTGACCAAGGGCCTGCCCGTCAACCTGCGCAACCACAAGGGCGACACCCTGTTGATGCTGGCCAGCTACCACGGCCACGTCGATGCGGTGAAGGTGCTGCTCGAACACAAGGCCGACCCGGAACTGCGCAACGACAACGGCCAAAGCCCGATTGCCGGCGCGGCGTTCAAGGGCGACCTGGCGGTGGTCAAGGCCCTGGTGAGCGGCGGGGCGCAAGTCGAGGGTGCGTCTTTCGACGGGCGTACAGCCTTGATGATGGCGGCGATGTTCAATCGCGGCGAAATCGTCGACTACCTCATCAGCCAAGGCGCCGACCCCCGCGCCAAGGACGCCAACGGCGTCACTGCCCTGGACGCGGCCCGCACCATGGGCGCGGTCGATACGGCAGCGCAGCTTGAGAAACTGTTGAACGCTTAAGGCCTCTGTGGGCGGCGGCTTTTTGTGGGGTCGGGCTTGCTGTGGGAGCGGGTTGCCCGCGATGAGGCGGTATCTAGAGCCTCTTCACTGCCTGGCGCGCTCCCACACACACTTCGCACAAGCCACTCTCCCAGTAGGGCCCTCACACAAGCCTGCCCCCACACGGCCACACCCCAATCGGGTATCCTTCGCGCCCTCGAATTTCCCCAGCCACAGGATTGCCCCCATGAAAGCCGCACTCGTCGAACTTATCAGCAAAATCAGCTCCGGCTGCATGGCCGACGATGAGATCCAGCGTGTGGCGGACGAAGCCGCCCAGGCTTACGCCGACGCCGGTGGCTTTCTGGCGGCCAACCCGGACATCAACTACGACGACACCTTCCCGATCCCCCTGGGCGAGTGGGTGGTGGTCGGCAGCCTGCCGCAAACCGTGCTGTTCCAGGCTGATACCTACATGGACCTGTTCGCCCAGATCGTCGCCTCGTTCGGCCCCGGCGTGGCGTTCAACCTCAAGCCCAAGCAATTGGCGAAAACCGAAGCGCTCACCGCCCTGAACCGCATGCAGATCCAACTCGCGGCCATGAACCCGGAAAACGGCGGCTATGTGCTGATGAACTTCAGCCAACTGCTCGATGACGAGCTGCAAATGGTGCTGGTCTACGGCAACGATGTGCAGCGGGTGCTGGCGTTGTGCGCACAAGTGGGCATCAGCGCGGCCCCTGCGCTGGAAGCCTTGAAAGTCGCGATTCACGTCTGAGGCGAATAAAAGGGAACCCTGGCCGGGCGCGTCTATCCTAAGTGGGCATGCCACTTCTTGGGAGCGACACCATGGGTTCCACGTTTAACGGTCTGATTGGTCTGATAATTCTTGCCCTGGACATCTGGGCAATCATCAACGTGCTTAAAAGCGGCGCCGAAACCGGGATGAAAATCCTCTGGGTGCTGCTGATCGTCCTGCTGCCGGTGCTGGGCCTGATTATCTGGGCCATTGCCGGGCCGCGTGGCAACGTGCGGATCTGAGCCTCACAACAACCACGCACCCTCAAGCTGCAACAACGCCTGTTTGCGCTCAAGGCCGCCGGCATAGCCGGTGAGGGTGCCGTTGCTGCCGATCACGCGGTGGCAGGGAATGAGGATCGAGATCGGGTTGGCCCCATTGGCGGTGCCGACGGCGCGGATGGCCTTGGGGTTGTCGATGTGTTGAGCCAACTGGGCATAGCTCCAGGTGTGCCCGAACGGAATGCGCTGCAACGCCTGCCACACCTGCTGCTGGAACGGCGTGCCCCGGGGCGCCAGGGCCAGGTCGAACACCTCGCGCCGGCCTGCAAAATACTCATCCAATTGCCGGCATACGGCATCCAACTCGCTGGTGGCTTCGCGCCATTGCGGTTGCGGTGTCCAGTGCTTGTGGCCGTCCATATAGAGCATGCGCAGGCCTTGCTCGTCGCCCGCCAGGAACAACGGACCGGTGGGGCTGGGGTGATAGCGATAAAACATCTGCTGGCCTCCTGACCAAAATCCGCCACCAAGATAGAGCCAGAAGGTTCGACCTGTCATGTGCAGCAACGTAGAATGCGCGCCTTTCCTTGGTCAGGCGCAACGGCGGCTGGCCATCATGGGCGGGTGACCGTCCGTTGCCACCAGCATTTATCGGGGGTCTTACCCATGAGCACCAACCACACCAGCGATTACCTGGAAACCCTCTACGAAGGCTACGGCCAGCGTTTTCGCATGGAAAAACTGCTGCACGAAGTGCGCACCGAACACCAGCACCTGGTGATTTTCGAGAACCCGCGCATGGGCCGTGTGATGGCACTGGACGGTGTGATCCAAACCACCGAGGCCGATGAGTTCATCTACCACGAGATGCTCACCCACGTGCCGATCCTCGCCCACGGCACCGCCAAGCGCGTGCTCATCATCGGCGGCGGCGACGGCGGCATGCTGCGCGAAGTGGCCAAGCACGGCAGCATCGAGCACATCACCATGGTCGAGATCGACGCCACGGTAGTGGAAATGTGCAAGGAATTTTTGCCCAACCACTCCAAAGGAGCCTTTGAAGACCCGCGCCTGAACCTGGTGATCGACGACGGCATGCGTTTCGTCGCCACCACCACGGAAAAATTCGACGTGATTATCTCTGACTCCACCGACCCCATCGGCCCGGGCGAAGTGCTGTTCTCGGAGAACTTCTACGAAGCCTGCCGCCGCTGCCTCAATGAGGGCGGCATCCTGGTGACCCAAAACGGCACGCCGTTCATGCAACTGGGCGAAGTGCAGACCACCGCTGGGCGCCTGCGCAGCTTGTTTCCGGACTGGCACTTCTACCAGGCTGCGGTGCCGACCTACATTGGCGGGGCCATGACCTTTGCCTGGGGCTCGACCAACACGGCGTACCGCCAGTTGTCCCGCGAGACCCTGTGCCAGCGTTTCGCCGGCAGTGGCATCGTGACCCGCTACTACAACCCCGAGATCCACATCGGCGCCTTCGCCCTGCCGCAATACGTGCTGCAGGCGATCAACAAACCGAGCAACGACTGAGCTGACGTGTAGCCAGCGGGCTTGCAGCGGCCGTCATCGCCGTCAATCCGGCAGGCGTAAGGGGCTGCTGGGCAGCCCAGCGCGGGCGAGCCCGCTTGCTACAACGGTAGGATCAAGGGCCTCACGGCCCTTTTTTTGTATCGAAACATGCGTTAAACGAAATTTTCACAAGCGCTCCAAGACAATCCCCAGCGCTTTTGCTAATGCCAACTACCCTTGACGCTCCGTTCCAGCCCCCTGGAACGCCTTGGCGGGCCTGACGAACACTAATCAATAGCGTTGCCAAAGGCGATCGTGCACTCTGCGCGCACTGCGCATACCCCGTCGCCACTGCGTTTTCGCAGGGATGAAAAGAGGCCAGGGTGCAGCTGTTCTTTGAAACTTCAACTTCCAATGAGTCTTGACACGACATGGCAAACCCGGACGCCCTGAATCAGCAGCGTGCTTCAAGCCGCTTACTGCAACCCACCGTCAAATCCCACCTGGCCTACACCCTGTTGTGTGCCCTGGTCATGATGGTGATGCTTTCCCTGCTGCGCCTGGCGCTGCTGGTTTATAACCGGGACATGATCCTCGACACCCCGGCGGCGACCTTCCTCGAAGCCTTCGCCAATGGCCTGCGTTTCGACCTGCGCCTGGTGGTGTACCTGAGCATTCCGCTGTTGCTGGCGCTGTTCAGCGTGCGCGCCATGGCGGCGCGGGGGTTCTTCCGTTTCTGGTTGACCCTGGCTTCCAGCATTGCGCTGTTGCTGGGCCTGATCGAGATGGACTTCTACCGCGAGTTCCACCAGCGCCTCAACGGCCTGGTGTTCCAGTACATCAGCGAAGACCCGGCCACGGTGTCGAGCATGCTGTGGAACGGTTTCCCGGTGGCCCGCTACCTGGTTGCCTGGGCCATCGGCACCTGGCTGCTGAGCCTGGCGTTCAAGGGCGCCGACCGTGCGACCCGGCCCCGTGGCCCGTTCAGCGGTGGCACCATCGTCAGCCGCCAGGTTGCACCTTGGTACACCCGCACGGCGGTGTTCATGGTCTGCCTGGTGATCTGCGTGATCGCCGCACGCGGCACCCTGCGCCAGGGCCCGCCGATGCGTTGGGGTGACGTCTACACCACCGACTCGATCTTCGCCAACCAATTGGGCCTCAACGCTTCGCTGTCGTTGATCGGCGCGGCCAAGAGCCGTTTCTCCGAGCACCGCGACAACGTCTGGAAGGCCACCCTGCCCGACAGCGAAGCCCAGCAAGTGGTGCGCGACCTGCTGCTGTTGCCGCAGGAAAAACTGGTGGATGCCGATATCGCCGCCGTGCGCCGCGACTACCTGCCGCCGGCCGAGAAGACCCTGCCGATCAAGAACGTGGTGGTCATCCTCATGGAAAGCTTCGCCGGGCACTCGGTGGGCGCTTTGGGGGCTTCGGGCAATGTCACGCCTTACTTCGACAAACTGGCCAAGGAAGGTCTGCTGTTCGACCGCTTCTTCTCCAACGGCACCCATACCCACCAGGGCATGTTCGCCACCATGGGCTGCTTCCCCAACCTGCCGGCGTTCGAGTACCTGATGCAGACCCCCGAAGGCAGCCACAAGCTGTCGGGCCTGCCGCAACTGCTCAGTGCGCGTAATTTCGATGACGTGTACGTCTACAACGGCGATTTCGCCTGGGACAACCAGTCCGGGTTCTTCAGCAACCAGGGCATGACCACCTTCATCGGCCGCAACGACTACGTGAACCCGGTGTTCTCCGACAGCACCTGGGGCGTGTCCGACCAGGACATGTTCAACCGTGGCCTGGAGGAACTCAAAGCCCGCGAAGGCAAGGCGCCGTACTACGCGCTGCTGCAAACCCTGTCCAACCACACGCCGTATGCCTTGCCCACGCCGTTGCCGGTGGAACCGGTGACCAACCGCGGCCGCCTCAACGACCACCTGACCGCCATGCGCTATTCCGACTGGGCGCTGGGGCAATTCTTCGAGAAAGCGCGCAAGGAGCCCTACTTCAAGGAAACCCTGTTCATCGTCGTCGGCGACCACGGCTTTGGCGACGAGCGCCAGATCACCGAAATGGACCTGGGCCGCTTCAACGTGCCGCTGCTGCTGATCGGCCCGGGGGTGCAGGAAAAATTCGGCCAGGTCGCCCACACCGTTGGCACCCAGATCGACATCGTGCCCACCATCATGGGCCGTTTGGGCGGCGAAGTGCGCCACCAGTGCTGGGGCCGCGACCTGCTGAACCTGCCCCAGGGCGACACCGGGTTCGGCATGATTAAGCCCTCGGGCAGCGAGCAAGTGGTGGCGTTCGTCACCACCGACCGCATCCTGGTCCTGCCCAAAGACATGCCACCCAAGGTCTACAGCTACCAGTTGGGCAGCAACCCCACGTCGGCGGTGATCCCCGATGCGCAAGACACCGAACAACAACGTCGCAAACTGGAAGCCTTTATCCAGACTGCGACCAAGAGCCTGCTGGATAACACTGCGGGTGTGGTTAACGGCAAACCGGATTGATGGTTTGACGGCATAAAAAAAGAGGCCCTGAGGGCCTCTTTTTTTATGCGCTGCTAAAGGTTTGCGGCAGTTATATCTTGCCCAGCAACAACAGGATCAACAGCACCACCAGGACAACGCCGATGATGCCCGAGGGGCCATAACCCCAGCTTCTGGAGTGCGGGAAGACAGGCAGGCCGCCCACCAGCAGGAGGATCAGGATGACGATAAGAATGGTGCCCATGTCGATTTCCTTATTAGTGTTTTCTGGAATGACCGTAGCTTTTCAGTTCGCCGCTCAATGGTTAAGGCGTTGAGCGCTTAAAGACTCCGACTGGTCGCCGACACGGAAGATTCCAAGTTTTTTTAGTGTTTTTTCCGTCCCCGCTTATTTCCTTTACGCGTGTCTCCCGTAGGGCGTCGTGCCCAGGGTTTGCCTGGGGCATTCAGCACCCTGATGGTGCGTGGGCGGGCCGATTTCCTTCGCTACACTGCGGCCCAACTTCCCCAGAACAACAAGGCAACTTTTATGCAAAATCGCATGATGATTACCGGCGCCGGTTCCGGCCTGGGTCGCGAAATAGCGCTGCGCTGGGCCCGTGAGGGCTGGCAGTTGGCCTTGTCGGACGTCAGCGAACCGGGCTTGCAGGAAACCCTCAGGCTCGTGCGCCAGGCCGGTGGCGACGGGTTTGTCCAGCGCTGCGACGTGCGTGACTACAGCCAACTGACGGCGTTCGCCCAGGCCTGCGAAGAGAAGCTCGGTGGCATCGATGTGATCGTCAACAACGCCGGCGTGGCCTCGGGTGGCTTTTTTGCCGAGCTGTCCCTGGAGGACTGGGACTGGCAAATCGCGATCAACCTCATGGGTGTGGTCAAGGGCTGCAAGGCGTTCCTGCCTCTGCTGGAAAAAAGCCGCGGCAAGATCATCAACATCGCCTCCATGGCCGCGCTGATGCAGGGCCCGGCCATGAGCAACTACAACGTGGCCAAGGCCGGGGTGGTGGCGTTGTCCGAGAGCCTGCTGATCGAGTTGGCGCAGCAGGAAGTGGCGGTGCATGTGGTGTGCCCCTCGTTCTTCCAGACCAACCTGCTGGACTCTTTCCGTGGCCCGACCCCGGCGATGAAGGCCCAGGTGGGCAAGTTGCTGGAAAGTTCTCCCATCAGCGCCAGCGACATTGCCGACTACATCTACGAGAAAGTCGCGGCCGGCGAGTTCATGATTCTGCCCCACGAGCAGGGGCGCATGGCCTGGGCGTTGAAGCAGAAGAACCCGCAGTTGCTCTACGACGAAATGACCCAGATGGCCGACAAGATGCGTGCCAAGGCCCGTCAAGCGGCCAACTGAACTTGCCCGCCCGCCGCTGCCTCGTTAGGGTTGCCACCTTCGGCACCCCTAACGAGGCGGATTCATGCTCAATTACCTGTGGTTTTTTCTCGCGGCGCTGTTTGAAATCGCCGGGTGCTATGCCTTCTGGATGTGGTTGCGCCAGGGCAAAAGCGCCTGGTGGATCATCCCCGCGCTGCTGAGCCTGACCCTGTTCGCCCTGCTGCTGACCAAGGTCGAAGCCACCTACGCCGGCCGTGCCTACGCGGCTTACGGCGGTATCTACATCATTGCGTCCATTGGCTGGCTGGGGCTGGTGGAGCGCATCCGCCCCTTGAGTTCGGATTGGCTGGGTGTGGCCCTGTGCGTGGTGGGTGCCGGCATCATCCTGTTTGGCCCGCGTTTTTCCAGTGTCTGAAACCTTACCTGCGCACGCGGTGCAAGCGTATTGAGTGCATAGGAATAGCCCTTGAAGGCTGTAGGTGTGTTCAAACCGCTGCGAAAAGCAGCGTTTGAAAGAAATTTCTGTAGGGGTTGGTTCGTCGTGGCGTAGGGGATGACTGTTTTGATGCTGGCGCATTGAAGGCAGTGGATCCAGCGGGCATCTTCAAGGCCCGGTTACCCTAAAGGACTAGTGCCATGCTTGTATTGAGCCGCGTTGTCGGCGAGCTGATTTCCATCGGCGACAACATCACCGTACGCATACTTTCCGTCAACGGCAGCAATGTTCGCTTTGGCGTCGAGGCGCCGAAAAACGTCGAGGTCCATCGGGCCGAGGTGTATGAACGCATCATCGCCCGCCAGGGCGCCAAGAGGACCCAGGGCCAGGGTTAGTCGAACAGGGCCTTGGGCACGTCATGCTTGAGCATCAGTTGACACTGCTGGCTCTCGGGGTCGAACACAATCAACGCCTGCCCCTTGGTCAACGCCTGGCGAACGCGCAGCACGCGGGTTTCCAGCGGCGTGTCGTCACCGTTGTCGGTGCCGTCACGGGTGACGAAGTCTTCGATCAAGCGGGTCAGGGTGTCTACTTCGAGTTGGTCGTGGGGGATCAGCATGGGCGCCTCGGCGGTGCATCCGCGAAAAGTGGTAGATATTAACAGCATTCATCCGGCGCTCCGGCCCTAGCCTCGCTCATGCAGATTGACTGCAATGACGAACTAGGAAACCCCTCAGATGAATGCATGGATTGCACGTTTCACCCCCCGCCACCCGGGCCTCGTCGGCCTGTTGTTGAGTTTTTGCCTGGCGCTGCCACAGGCCCGCGCGGCCACGATTATCACCCTGGACCGTGGGCTGTTCAGCCTGCGTTATGACTGTGATAACCGCACGGCCCTGCGCTTCGCTTACCGGTTGACGGCAGACAAAGGCAACGCGCCGCGCCCCCGTGGCTTTGAACTCGACCCGAGCTTGCCGGGCCATTGCCAGCAGCAGTTGAGCGCCGCGTCCTACGACCGCGTGGCCAAAGGCTGGGACCGCGGCCACCTGGTGACTTCCAATCATTTGGATCACAACCCGCGCAGCATTGCCCTGACGCACCGCATGACCAACATCGTGCCGCAGTGGCGCTCATTCAATCAGGGGGTGTGGCGCCAGACTGAGGAAATCGCCGAGTGCTATCGCGACCTGGCGCCGGTGCAGGTTTACGGCGGGGTGCTTTACAACGACCCGCGCAACGACCACTTCCTGGCCTCCCACGGTATCCGCACCCCGGATTACTTCTGGAAGACCCTGGTCACTAAGGACGCCGCCGGGCGCACCCAGACCCTCAGTTGGCTATTTCCCAACGTGCCGGGCCTGGGGCCGCTGGACAGCTACATCGTCAGTATCCGCGCCCTGGAAAAACGCATAGGCAAACAAGCGGTGGGCATCACCTTGCCCTACGCGCTGAAAACCCGGGTGGCGACGCGCAGTTGGCCGCTCCCGAAAAACTGCCAACCCGGCTAAGCCCCGTCAGCCGTCGCGTTTTGGGCCTACCACGCTGTCCACCGAGGGCACGCGGGTGTCGCTTTCCATTTGCGCGTCGTGCTCCAGTTGATGGCTGAAGCGGTCCAGGGAACCCTGGGCCGGTTGGGCGTCGCTGGCGAACACCGGCGGGCTGAGGATGTAGGCGCCCAACAGGCGGCTGAGGGCCGCGAGGCTGTCGATGTGGGTGCGCTCGTAGCCGTGGGTGGCATCGCAGCCGAAGGCCAGCAGGGCGGTGCGGATATCGTGGCCGGCGGTGACCGCCGAATGGGCGTCGCTGAAGTAGTAGCGGAACAAGTCGCGGCGCACCGGCAACTCGTTGTCGCCGGCCAGGCGCAGCAAATGGCGCGACAGGTGATAGTCGTACGGCCCGCCCGAATCCTGCATGGCCACGCTCACCGCGTGCTCGCTGGAGTGCTGGCCGGGGGCGACCGGGGCGATGTCGATGCCGACGAATTCGCTGACGTCCCAGGGCAGGGCCGAGGCCGCGCCGCTGCCGGTTTCTTCGGTGATGGTGAACAGCGGGTGGCAGTCGATCATCAGGCTCTGGCCGCTGTCGACAATGGCCTTGAGCGCCGCCAGCAGCGCCGCCACCCCGGCCTTGTCGTCCAGATGGCGGGCGCTGATGTGGCCGCTGTCGGTGAATTCGGGCAAGGGGTCGAAGGCGACGAAATCGCCAATGCCGATGCCCAGGGAATCGCAATCGGCGCGGGTGGCGCAGTAGGCGTCCAGGCGCAGCTCCACGTGGTCCCAGCTGATGGGCATTTCATCCACCGCCGTGTTGAACGCATGCCCCGAGGCCATCAGCGGTAACACGCTGCCGCGGATCACGCCGTTGTCGGTGAACAGGCTGACACGGCTGCCTTCGGCAAACCGGCTCGACCAGCACCCCACCGGCGCCAGGCTCAGGCGCCCGTTGTCCTTGATCGCCCGCACGCTGGCGCCGATGGTGTCCAGGTGCGCGCACACCGCTCGGTCGGGGCTGTTTTGCCGGCCCTTGAGCGTGGCGCGAAGGGTGCCCCGGCGAGTCAACTCGAACGGGATGCCCAGCTCCTCCAGGCGCTCGGCGACGTAGCGCACGATGGTGTCGGTAAAACCGGTGGGGCTGGGAATGGCGAGCATTTCCAGCAGGACTTTCTGCAAGTAGGCGAGGTCGGGTTCCGGGATGGTACGGCTCATGGAAACTCCTGGGTGGGGAAGGGGGATCTGTGCGGGGCCATCTGTAGGAGCCGTTCAGTGTGGGAGCGGGCTTGCCCGCGATGGCTGCATAGAAATTCAGTCGAGATGTCGACTGAGCTGCTGTCATCGCGGGCAAGCCCGCTCCCACAAAAAAACCGACAAGCGCAATTTCTGCGCAGGCCCGCTCTTAAAGCCTCAGCGGCTATGGGGAAACAACAAATCCACAAAGCGCTCGGCGGTGGGTTGGGGTTCGTGGTTGGCCAGGCCGGCGCGTTCGTTGGCCTCGATAAACACGTATTCGGGGCGGTTGGCGGCGGGCACCATCAGGTCCAGGCCCACCATCGGGATGTCCAGGGCGCGCGCGGCGCGCAGGGCGGCATCGATCAGGGTGGGGTGCAGCATTGCGGTCACGTCTTCCAGGGTGCCGCCGGTGTGCAGGTTGGCGGTGCGGCGCACGGCCAGGCGTTGGCCGGGGGGCAGGATGCTGTCGTAGTCGTAGCCGGCCGCGTGCAGGGTGCGCTGGGTTTCGGCGTCCAGGGGGATTTTGCTTTCGCCGTCGGTGGCGGCCTGGCGCCGTCGGCTCTGGGCTTCGATCAACGCGCCGATGCTGTGCTGGCCGTCGCCGACGATGTGCGCCGGGTGGCGGATGGCGGCGGCCACCACCTCAAAACCGATCACCAGGATGCGCAGGTCCAGGCCCTCGTGGAAGCTTTCCAGCAACACGCGGCTGTCGAACTGGCGCGCGCTGTCGATGGCCTGCTGCACCTCTTCGATGGTGCACAGGTCCACCGCCACGCCCTGGCCCTGTTCGCCGTCCAAAGGCTTGACCACTACCCGCGTGTGCTCGTCGAGAAACGCCAGGTTGTCGTCGGCATTGCCCACTCGTTGCTGGGCCGGCACGTTCAGGCCCGCAGCCTTGAGCACCTTGTGGGTCAGGCTTTTGTCCTGGCACAGGCTCATGCTGATGGCGCTGGTCAGGTCGCTGAGGGATTCGCGGCAGCGCACCCGGCGCCCGCCGTGGGTGAGGGTGAACAGGCCACTGTCGGCGTCTTCGACTTGCACGTCGATGCCGCGGCGGTGGGCTTCTTCGACAATGATCCGTGCATAGGGGTTGAGCTCGGCGCTTGGCCCCGGCCCGAGGAATAGTGGCTGGTTGATGCCGTTCTTGTGCTTGATGGCGAAGGTGGTGAGGGTGCGAAAGCCCAATTTGGCGTAGAGCTGCTTGGCCTGGCGGTTGTCGTGCAGCACCGAGAGGTCGAGGTAACTCAGGCCCCGGCTCATGAAGTGCTCGATCAAATGCCGTACCAGCACCTCGCCCACCCCGGGCCGCGTGCAGTGCGGGTCCACCGCCAGGCACCAGAGGCTCGAACCGTTCTCCGGGTCGTGGAACGCCTTGTGGTGGTTCAGGCCCATGACGCTGCCGATCACCGCGCCGCTGTCTTCGTCCTCGGCCAGCCAGTACACCGGGCCGCCCTCGTGGCGCGGGGTCAGGCGTTGCGGGTCGACGGGCAGCATGCCGCGCGCCTGGTACAGCGTGTTGATGGCCTGCCAGTCCGCCTCGCTTTGCGCGCGGCGAATGCGAAAACCGCGAAACACTCGGGTGGCCTGGCGGTAGTCGGTGAACCACAGGCGCAGGGTGTCGGAAGGGTCGAGGAACAACTGCGCCGGTTCCAGCCCCAGCACCTGTTGGGGTGCGGCCACGTAGAGGGCGATGTCCCGTTCGCCGGGCGCTTCGTGAAGCAACTCGCAGGCCAGGCTGGCGGGGTCGGGGAAGGTGTGGCCGATGAGCAAGCGGCCCCAGCCGCAATGCACGGCGATGGGGTCGGGGCCGGGTTCGCTGCCGTCTTCGGCAAAACGCGCCTGTAAGCGCTCATAGGACGGCGTCTGGCCGCGCAACAGGCGTTGGCTGTAGGCGGAGGCATGGGGTTTCATCGGTCAGATTCCTTGTTCGCTGAGCCATAGGTTCAGCGCGGCCAGTTGCCACAACTTGGAGCCGCGCAGCGGCGTCAACTGGCCCTGCGGGTCGCTGAGCAAACGGTCGAGCATGGCCGGGTTGAACAGGCCACGATCCTGGCTGGGGTCGAGCAGCAACTCGCGCACCCAGCCCAGGGTGTCGCCTTGCAAATGCTTGAGGCCAGGCACCGGGAAGTAGCCTTTCTTGCGGTCGATCACCGCGCTGGGGATAACCCGCCGCGCCGCTTCCTTGAGCACCTGCTTGCCGCCGTCGGGCAGCTTGAACCGGCCGGGCACCCGTGCCGACAGCTCCACCAGGCGATAGTCGAGGAACGGCGTGCGCGCCTCCAGGCCCCAGGCCATGGTCATGTTGTCGACCCGTTTGACCGGGTCGTCCACCAGCATCACCGTGCTGTCCAGGCGCAGGGCCTTGTCCACGGCGGCCTCGGCGCCGGGCTGGGCGAAGTGCTCGCGCACAAAATCCCCGGCCGCGTCGTTGGCGGTCAGCCACTGCGGCTGCACGGTGGCCGCGTAGTCGTCGTAGCTGCGGTCGAAGAACGCCTCGCGATAGGCCGCGTACGGGTCGCTGGCGCCGTCCACCTGTGGGTACCAGTGATACCCGGCGAACAACTCGTCGGCGCCCTGGCCGCTTTGCACCACTTTGCAGTGCTTGGCCACCTCCCGCGACAGCAGGTAGAAAGCAATGCAGTCGTGGCTGACCATCGGCTCGCTCATGGCGCGGAATGCCGCCGGCAGTTGCTCGATGATTTCTTTTTCGGCGATGCGCAACTGGTGGTGTTCGGTGCCGTAGTGCTGGGCGATCAGGTCCGAGTATTGGAACTCATCGCCCCGTTCGCCGCCGGCATCGGCAAAACCGATGGAGAAAGTCGACAGTTGCTCCACGCCCACCTCGCGCAGCAACCCCACCAGCAGGCTGGAGTCCACGCCGCCGGAGAGCAGCACACCCACCTCCACCGCCGCCCGTTGGCGAATGGCCACGGCCTCGCGGGTGCTGTCCAGCACGCGGTCGGTCCAATCCTCCAGCGTCAGGTGCTGCTCATCGGCACGCGGGCCGTAGGCCAGGCTCCACCAGGTTTTTTGCTCGGTGCGGCCATCGGCGTCGATGCGCAGCCACGTGGCGGGGGGCAGTTTTTCGATGCCCGCCAGCAGGGTGCGCGGCGCCGGCACCACGGCGTGGAAGTTGAGGTAGTGGTTGAGCGCCACCGGGTCCAGCAGCGGGTTGATGTCACCGCCCTTGAGCAGCGCCGGCAACGTGGAAGCAAAGCGCAGGCGCTGGCCGGTGCGCGACAGGTACAACGGCTTGACGCCGAGACGGTCGCGGGCGATGAACAGACGCTGCGCGTCGCGTTCCCAAATGGCGAAGGCGAACATGCCGTTGAGCTTGGGCAGCAGGTCGGCGCCCCAGGCGTGGTAGCCCTTGAGCAGCACTTCGGTGTCGCCGCCGGAATAAAAGGCGTAGCCCAGGCCTTCCAGCTCGGTGCGCAGTTCGGGGAAGTTGTAGATCGCGCCGTTGAAGGCCAGGGACAGGCCCAGTTGCGCGTCCACCATCGGCTGGGCCGAGCCGTCCGAGAGGTCCATGATTTTCAGCCGCCGATGGCCCAGGGCAACCGGCCCCTGGCTATGAAAACCCCAGGCGTCGGGGCCGCGAGGGGCCAGGTGATGGGTGATTCTTTCCACCGCTGCCAGGTCGGCAGGGTGGTGATCGAAACGTAACTCGCCAGCTAATCCGCACATAAATTCCTTACCGGTTTTTCCGTTGGGGAGGGGCATTCGTGCCGGCGCCAAAACAGCGCGGGCAAGGAAACTGACCGGTGTCGAACCTGGGAGTTTTAGATCGATCCGTTATAAGCGGCCGCGGCGCAAGCGCGTGGGCCGGCGCATCGGGTAGTAAATAGTTGCGCCCTGGGCCGGTGCGCCGAGTGTTTTAGTAAGCCGCGCCGTGGGTTCTTCAGCAGGGGCGCGCAAGGTTGCTCGCCAGGGTTCGCGGCTTAATCAGGAGCGAACACAGTGGCAAGGCAAGACCGCGCGGTTAACCCCCCATCGACCGTTTCGCGGGACGAACAATTGGCGGCATTGCTGGACATGACCGGCGATCTGGATAACGCCGGTCCTGCCCGAGAACCTGGCGCCGTGGTTGCTGCACGCCCACGGGCAAGACCTGCAGGAACTGCGAACCAACCTCCACAACCTGCACGATTTTCAGCGGCGCACCGAGGCCGCAATGCGAGGCTTGGTACCTGCGCTTGAGTATTGCCGTTCGCTGTTAAAGGCCACCTGGGTATCTGTAGCATTCCCGAGCGCCGCTGAGCGCGTGGGCCTCAGGCCTTGCCGCGCACTAGGGCGCGCAGGGCGAAGCGGTTGGGGTGGCAGGCCTGGGCCACGTCCTTGGGCACGGGCAGGGGTTCGTCATCCAGCCATGCCGCCAGCAACTGCGCGGCCAGCGGCGCGGTAATCAGGCCGCGCGAGCCGTGGCCGCTGTTGACGAACAACCCGTCAAGCCACGGGCAGGGCACATCGGGCACCTGACGGGCGTCCTTGGCCAATGCGGCGTAGGCCTGGGCGAACGCGGGCAGGTCGGCCAATGGGCCGACGATGGGCAGGTAGTCGGGGCTGGTGCAGCGGAACGCGGCGCGGCCCTGGAGTTGGGCCGGGTCCAGTTGCCCGGCGTGCAGGCGCTGGAAGAGGTCGCTGGAAATGGCCTCCAGCAGTTGCAGGTTGCTGGCGTGGTCGGCGGCAGTGGTGGCGCTGTCCTGGCTCTTGAAATCGAAACTGGCGCCCAGGGTGTGTTCGCCGCCGCGCACCGGTGCCACGTAGCCTTCGGCGCAAACCACCGTGGCCAGGCTTTGGCTGGTAGCGGTGGCGGGCAACCGGGTGATCTGCCCGCGGATGCGCTTGAGGGGCAACCCGGCGCTTTGGCTGAAACCCTTGATCTCGGCGGCCCCGGCCAGCACCACCACGGGCGCCTCGGCCAGTACCTGCTCGCCCGCCAGGGCTTGCCACTGGCCGTCAACCTTGCGCAGCGCCAGGGCTTCATGGTGGGTCAGCAATTCGATCCCCGGTTGGCTGGCCAACCACTGGCACAGGGCCGGCGGATGTACCCAGCCGCCCTCGGGGAAAAACAGCCCGCCGTGGGCCAGTTCCACCCCGGCCAGGGCTTGCGCCTGGTCGCGGTCTAGCAAGTGCAGCAGGTCGGGGGCGAAGGCCTCGGCCAATTGGCCCTGGCGCTCGGCTTCCTTGGGGTCGAACGCCAGTTGCAGCACGCCGCAGGCGTCCCAGTCGTGGCCGCGTTGCAGTTGCTCCAGCAGGCGCCGGGTGTGGCCGAAACCGCTGACGATCAAGCGCGACAACGCGGTGCCGTGGGCCGACAGCTTGAGGTACAGCACCCCTTGCGGGTTGCCCGAGGCTTCCTGGGCCACGGCGCCGTGACGCTCCAGCAGGGTGACCTGCCAGCCCCGCGCCGCGAGGCTGGCGGCGCTGGCGCAACCGGCCAGGCCGGCACCGATCACCAGGGCCCGGCGCTCGCCGTGGGGCGGCGCAGGGCGGGCGAACCAGGGTTTGCTGGCGGCGGGCGGTGCCACGTCGGCGGGCCAGCCGAGAAACTCGCCGCGCAGGATCTCCCACTTGTGGCCGATGCCCGGGGTGCGCTTCATCTTGAACCCGGCGCCGTTGAGCAGGCGCCGTACCCAACCGGTGCTGGTGAAGGTGCTGAGGGTCGCGCCGGGGGCGGCCAGGCGCGCCAGTTCGGTGAACAGTTCGGCGGTCCACATGTCAGGGTTTTTCGCTGGGGCAAAACCGTCGAGGAACCACGCATCGACCTGGCCATCCAGTTGCGGCAATTGCTCCAGGGCGTCGCCGATCAACAGGGTCAGGCTGACCCGGCCATGGCCCAGGATCAGGCACTGGAAGCCGGCGTGGATCGCCACGTATTGCGCCAGCAACTGCTCGGCCAACGGCTGCAACTCGGGCCACAGGGCCAGAGCCCGGCTCAGGTCGGCGTGGCTTAAGGGGTATTTTTCGACACTGACAAAATGCAGCCGCGCCCCGGCCGGCGCCTGTTGCTCGAACAACTGCCAGGCACAGAGAAAGTTGAGCCCGGTGCCGAACCCGGTTTCGCCAATCACCAGCCGCCCGTGGGGCGCCAGCGCGGCGAAACGCTCGCCCAAGCGGTTTTGCTCGATGAACACGTAGCGGGTTTCGGCAAGGCCCGATTGGTCGGAGAAATACACGTCGTCAAACACCCGCGAGTGCGGGCGACCTTGGTCATCCCAGTCGATCTGGGCGTGGGGCAGGGCAGTGGTCATGGTCGGCTCGGCTACGGCAAGGGCGCCATTCTAGCCGATCAGGGTGGTGGCGATTGATCCATGGCAAGGTGGGCGCTGATCCAAGGGCGGAAAATCCGCGGCCTGCTGTGCGTCCCGTCCGGGGAAGGGGGTGGATTTTGTTCCACCGCCGCCCTATGCGATCCGCTAGTCTTGCTCAATCTTGGAAGGGAGCCGCTCATGTTTGAATCCGCCGAAATCGGTCACGCCATCGACAAAGACACCTACGACGCCGAAGTGCCGGCCCTGCGCGAAGCTTTGCTCGAAGCCCAGTTCGAGTTGCAGCAGCAGGGCCGCTTTCCGGTCATCGTGCTGATTAATGGCATCGAGGGGGCGGGCAAGGGCGAAACCGTCAAGCTGCTCAACGAGTGGATGGACCCGCGCCTGATCGAGGTGCGCACCTTCGACCAGCAGTCCGACGAAGAACTGGCCCGCCCGCCGGCCTGGCGCTACTGGCGCCTGCTGCCGGCCAAGGGGCGCATGGGGATTTTCTTCGGCAACTGGTACAGCCAGATGCTCCAGGGCCGGGTCCACGGGCGCTTCAAGGACCCTGGCCTGGACCAGGCCATCGGCGGTGCCGAACGCCTGGAGAAAATGCTCTGCGATGAAGGCGCGTTGATCTTCAAGTTCTGGTTCCACCTGTCCAAGAAGCAAATGAAAAACCGCCTCAAGGCCCTGCGCGACGACCCGCTGCACAGTTGGCGCATCAGCCCGCTGGACTGGCAGCAGTCCGAAACCTACGACCGCTTCGTGCGCTTTGGCGAGCGGGTGCTGCGCCGCACCAGCCGCGACTACGCGCCCTGGTACGTGATCGAAGGCGTGGACGCCCATTACCGCAGCCTCACCGTGGGCAAGATCCTGCTCGAAGGCCTGCACGCGGCGCTGAGCCGGCCCAAGGTCAACCCCGACCGGGTCAGCGCCGCGCCGCTGCCGCCGAGCATCGACCAACTGAGCCTGCTGGGCAGCCTGGACATGAGCCAGCGCTTGGACAAAGCCGACTACGAAGAGCAACTGATTACCGAACAGGCGCGCCTGTCGGGGTTGATGCGCGACAAACGCATGCGCAAGCACGCCTTGGTGGCGGTGTTCGAGGGCAACGATGCGGCCGGTAAGGGCGGCGCGATCCGCCGCGTGGCTGCCGCCCTGGACCCGCGCCAGTACCGCATCGTGCCCATCGCCGCGCCCACCGAGGAAGAACGCGCGCAGCCGTACCTGTGGCGCTTTTGGCGGCACATTCCGGCGCGGGGCAAATTCACCGTGTTCGACCGTTCGTGGTACGGCCGGGTGCTGGTGGAACGGGTCGAAGGCTTTTGCGCCAAGGCCGACTGGATGCGTGCCTACGGCGAAATCAACGACTTCGAGGAACAACTGAGCGATGCCCGGGTGATTGTGGTCAAGTTCTGGCTGGCCATCGACAAGCAGACCCAGCTCGAACGCTTCCAGGAACGGGAGGAAATTCCCTTCAAGCGCTTCAAGATCACCGAAGACGACTGGCGCAACCGCGAAAAATGGGACGACTACCGCGCCGCCGTCGGTGACATGGTTGACCGCACCAGCACCGAAGTTTCGGCCTGGACCCTGGTGGAAGCCAACGACAAGCGCTGGGCGCGGGTCAAGGTGCTGCGCACGATCAACCAGGCGTTGGAAGCGGCCTTTGTCCGCTCGGACAAGCAGGACAAAAAGAAATAACCCTACGTGTAGCAAGCCCGCTTTTTACAAGGGGGCCGGCCTACCCAATGGTTTTGCATACGCCCGATGAATGATTGTCGCGGTCGGCGCGCCCGGGGATTTACTCTCGGGCCACTCTCAACCGACAACAACAATCCCGAGGTGTGGCATGCGTGAAGTAGTGATCGTCGACAGTGTGCGTACCGGCCTTGCCAAGTCCTTTCGCGGCAAGTTCAACCAGACCCGCCCCGATGACATGGCGGCCCATTGCGTCAATGCGCTGCTGAGCCGCCACGGCATCGACCCGGCCAGTGTCGAGGACTGCATCGTCGGCGCCGGCTCCAACGAAGGTGCCCAGGGCTACAACATCGGGCGCAACGTGGCGGTGCTGTCGCGCCTGGGCACCGGCACGGCAGGCATGACCCTCAACCGCTTCTGCTCCTCGGGCCTGCAGGCGATTGCCATCGCGGCCAACCAGATCGCCTCCGGGTGCAGCGACATCATCGTCGCCGGCGGGGTGGAATCCATCAGCCTGACCCTCAAAAGCGTCAACACCGACCACCTGATTAACCCGCAGCTCAAGGAGCAGGTGCCGGGCATCTACATGCCCATGGGCCAGACGGCCGAGATCGTCGCGCGGCGCTACAACGTCAGCCGCGAGGAACAGGACCTGTACGCCCTGCAAAGCCAGCAACGCACCGCCCAGGCCCAGGCCGACGGCTTGTTCGACGATGAAATCGTGCCCATGGCGGTCAAGTATGCGGTCGAAGACAAGGCCAGCGGCCAGGTGCAGATACTTGATGGCGTGGTCGAGCGCGACGACTGCAACCGCCCCGACACCACGTTGCAGAGCCTGGCCGGGCTCAAACCGGTGTTCGCCGAAGACGGCTCGGTGACGGCGGGCAACTCTTCGCAGCTGTCCGATGGCGCTTCCATGACCCTGGTGATGAGCCTGGAAAAAGCCCTGCAACTGGGCCTTAAGCCCAAGGCGTTCTTCCGCGGTTTCACCGTGGCCGGTTGCGAACCGGACGAAATGGGCATCGGCCCGGTGTTCTCGGTGCCCAAATTGCTTAAGGCCAAAGGCCTGCAAGTGGCCGACATCGACCTGTGGGAACTCAACGAAGCCTTCGCCTCCCAGTGCCTCTACGCGCGCAATCGCCTGGAAATCGACAACGCCAAATACAACGTCAACGGCGGCTCGATTTCCATCGGCCACCCCTTCGGCATGACCGGCTCGCGCCAGGTCGGCCACCTGGTGCGCGAACTGCAACGGCGCAACCTGCGCTACGGCATCGTCACCATGTGCGTGGGCGGCGGCATGGGCGCTACCGGGTTGTTTGAAGCGGTGCGTTGAAGCGCTACAAGCCCTGCAATTATTGAATGGGTCTTATGTGGGAGCGGGCAGGCCCGCTCCCACAGCTGAACTGTGGTGCGGGTGGGATTTTCATTTTTCCTCTGTGGGAGCGAGCCTGCTCGCGATGGCGCCACATCAGTTGCTGGATGAGTGGCTGACCCACCGCCATCGCGGGCAAGCCTGCTCCCACAGGTGTTTCTCCCACAGGGTAAAAGGTGCTTTCCATGCTGTAGGGCAACCGCCCCATACAGTTCTGCCTGCGGCGCGTTTCAAACTGTGACTGTGTGTCGCGCCGTGGTGGGCCTAGAATGGCGGTCTTTCGCCGTCGCTTCAGAGGTTCGCCATGCACGTTTCGTCCGGTCGCTGGGTTTATGGGCTGCTCCTGGCCTTGTTGACCGCGTTGTTGTGGGGGATCTTGCCGATCAAGCTCAAGCAGGTGCTGGTGGTCATGGACCCCCTGACCGTGACCTGGTATCGGCTGCTCGTGGCCGGTGGCCTGCTCTTCATCTACCTCGCCCTGGCCCGGCGCTTGCCGAGCCGCAAGGTGCTGGGTAAGCGCGGTAAATGGCTGGTGCTGCTGGCCTCGCTGGGGCTGGCGGGCAACTACGTGCTGTACCTGATGGGCCTCAACCTGCTCAGCCCCGGCACCGCGCAACTGGTGGTGCAGACCGGCCCGGTGATGCTGCTGGTGGCCAGCGTGTTCATCTTCCGCGAGCGTTTCACCCTCGGCCAGGGCGTGGGGCTGTTGGTGCTGCTGGTCGGGTTCGGGTTGTTCTTCAACCAACGCCTGGTGGAATTGCTCACCTCCCTGACCGACTACACCGCTGGCGTGCTGCTGGTGCTGGCCGGCTCCACGGTCTGGACCTTCTACGCCCTGGGCCAGAAGCAACTGCTGACGGTGTGGAGTTCGTTGCAGGTGATGATGGTCATCTACCTGTTCTGCGCGTTGGTGCTCACCCCTTGGGTGCATCCGCTGGAGGCCTTGCACCTGACGTCGCTGCAAGGCTTTTTGCTGTTCGCCTGCTGCCTCAATACCCTGATCGGCTACGGTGCGTTTGCCGAGGCCCTGGCCCATTGGGAAGCCTCGCGGGTCAGTGCGACCCTGGCGATCACGCCGCTGGTGACTTTCGTTGCCGTGGCCCTGGCCGCGTGGCTGTGGCCCGATTACGTGCACGCCGAGCAGATCAATGGCCTGGCCTACTTCGGCGCGTTGCTGGTGGTGCTGGGGTCGGCGCTGACGGCGTTGGGCCCGTCGTTGATGGCCGGGCTCAAGGTACGGCGCGAGCGCCTGGCCACCAGAGTCTAGCAATTGCCCACATTGGCCCTTCTCCTGGGCCCGGGCACTGGCTAAGCTCCAGGCTTCGCAAATTCCCGCAGAGGTCTTCCTATGCCGCAGCAATGGCCCGCCGCCGATATCGCTCGAATGATCCTTGAAGGCTTCGACGATTACCGTGAGCACTTTCGCCAGATCACCGACGGCGCCCGGGCGCGGTTCGAGCAAGCCCTGTGGCAGGAAGCCCAGGCCGCGTCGGCGGCACGCATCAACCTCTACGAAGAAAAAGTCGGCGAAACCGTGGCGCGCCTGCACCAGGCCTTCGACGGCCAGGCCCTGCTCGACGTGAGTTTCTGGCCCCTGGTCAAGAGCGCCTATATCAGCCTGATCGACCTGCGTTTCGACGATGAGCTGTCCGAGACCTGGTACAACTCCACGTTCTGCGGGCTGTTCAGCCATGACCTGATTAGCGACGGCTGCATGTTTATCCACACCACCCGGCCCAGCCTGCGCCGGGCCCGCGCCGCGCAGACCCGCACCTACAAACCCGAGGGCGAGCTGTCGGGCATGCTGGAGCAGATTTTCGTCGACTACAGCTTCAGCGAACCCTACGCCGACCTACCCGGCGACCTGCGGCGCCTGCTCGCGCAACTGCGCGAGAACCTGCCGGACTGGGTCTGCAAGGACCCGCACCTTTCAGTGGAGCTGTTTTCCTCGGTGCTGTACCGCAACAAGGGCGCGTACCTGGTGGGGCGCATTTACACCCCGGACGAGCAGTGGCCGCTGGTGATCCCGCTGTTGCACCGCGAGGGCCGCGGGATCCAGATCGACGCGCTGATTACCGATGAAGCGGACGTGTCGATCATCTTTTCCTTCACCCGTTCCTACTTCATGGTGGATGTGCCGGTGCCAGCCGAGTTCATCGGCTTTCTCAAGCGCATCCTGCCGGGCAAGCACATCGCCGAGCTGTACACCTCCATTGGTTTCTACAAACACGGCAAGTCGGAGTTCTACCGCGCCCTCATCAATCACCTGGCCAACACCGACGACCAGTTCATCATGGCCCCGGGCGTGCGTGGCATGGTCATGAGCGTGTTCACCCTGCCGGGCTTCAACACGGTGTTCAAGATCATCAAGGACCGCTTCTCGCCGTCGAAAAACGTCGACCGCGCCACGGTGATCGAAAAGTACCGCTTGGTGAAAAGCGTCGATCGCGTCGGGCGCATGGCCGATACCCAGGAGTTCGCCGATTTTCGCTTCCCGTTGAGCAAGTTCGAGCCGGCGTGCCTGGCCGAGTTGCTGGAAGTGGCGGCGGGCACGGTCGAGGTGCATGGCGACACGGTGCTGATCCGCCACTGCTGGACCGAGCGGCGCATGACGCCCCTGAACCTGTACCTGGAAAACGCCAACGACGCCCAGGTGCGCGAAGCCCTGGAGGACTACGGCCTGGCCATCAAGCAACTGGCGGCGGCGAACATCTTCCCCGGCGACATGCTGCTCAAGAACTTCGGCGTCACCCGCCACGGCCGTGTGGTGTTCTACGACTACGACGAAATTTGCTTCCTCACCGAGGCCAACTTCCGCCACATCCCGCAGCCGCGCACCCCGGAAGACGAAATGGCTTCAGAACCCTGGTACTCCATCGGCCCGCTGGACGTGTTCCCCGAGGAGTTTCCGCCGTTCCTGTTCGCCGATGCCGGCCAACGACGGTTGTTCGACCAACTCCACGGCGAGCTGTACAACGCCGACTACTGGAAAAGCCTGCAAGAGGCGATCCGCGCCGGGAAAGTAATCGACGTGTTCCCGTACCGGCGCAAGGGCCTGGATAACGAGTGAGCCGCAGTGTGGGAGTGGGCCTGCGCAGGCTCACACCCGACCTGCGGTGATGGCCATAAATCTGCGACAATCGCCGCCCTGCGCCACTAGACGACCTTTGCCTACCTGATGACTGACCAATCGCCTGCTTTCGACCAACTGCTGAAAAACCTCGACCACGCCATGCTCGCCGACCGTCACCGGTTGCGCCGCCAGTTGCTGGAGCTGCGCAAGCAACCCGACGAGGCCAAGCTGGCGCAGTGGCTGGAGCGCGCGCAGGCGTCCTGCGCCCGGGTGCTGGCGCGGCGGGCCAGCCTGCCGCTGATCCGCTACGACGACAGCCTGCCCATTGCCGCCAAGCGCGATGAAATCAAGGCTGCATTGCTAAAGCATCAGGTGCTGATAATCGCCGGCGAAACCGGCTCGGGCAAAACCACCCAGTTGCCCAAGATCTGCCTGGAAATCGGCCGTGGCCAGTACGGCTTGATCGGCCACACCCAGCCGCGGCGGATCGCGGCGCGCAGCGTGGCGAGCCGGGTCGCCGAAGAGCTGGCCACGCCGTTGGGCGCGTTGGTGGGTTATCAGGTGCGGTTCGAGGACCAGAGCGACGCCAATACCCTGGTCAAGTTGATGACCGACGGCATCCTCCTGGCCGAGACCCAGAACGACCGCTACCTGGAGCGCTACGACACGATCATTGTCGACGAGGCCCACGAACGCAGCCTCAACATCGATTTTTTGCTCGGCTACCTCAAGACCCTGTTGCCGCGCCGCCCCGACCTGAAAGTCATCATCACCTCGGCCACCATCGACCTGGAGCGCTTCTCCAAGCACTTCAATGACGCGCCGATCGTCGAAGTCTCGGGCCGCACCTTCCCGGTGGAGACCTGGTATCGGCCCCTGACCCTGGAGCAGGACGAGGAGGGCAACCGGGTCGAGGACGACTTGACGGTGGACCAGGCCATTCTCGCCACCCTCGACGAAATCGCCGCCCACGAGCGTAGCGAGCGCAAGAGCCCGGGCGATGTGTTGGTGTTTTTGCCCGGCGAGCGGGAAATCCGCGACGCCGCCGACATGCTGCGCAAGGCCCAGCTCAAGCACACCGAGATTTTGCCGTTGTACGCGCGCCTGTCGCCGGCCGAGCAACAGCGGATTTTCCAGTCCCACCCGGGGCGGCGCGTGGTGCTGGCCACCAACGTCGCGGAAACCTCCCTGACAGTACCGGGCATTCGCTATGTGATCGACAGCGGCACCGCGCGCATCAGCCGCTACAGCTACCGCGCCAAGGTCCAGCGCCTGCCCATCGAGGCGATTTCCCAGGCCAGCGCCAACCAGCGCAAGGGCCGCTGCGGGCGGGTCGAACCGGGCATCTGCATTCGCCTGTACGCCGAGGAGGATTTCCTCGCGCGCCCCGAGTTCACCGACCCGGAGATCCTGCGCACCAACCTGGCCGCGGTGATCCTGCAAATGCTTCACCTGCGCCTGGGCGAAATCACCGACTTCCCCTTTATCGAACCGCCGGATGGCAAGGCCATCAGCGACGGCTTCAACCTGCTGCAAGAACTCTCGGCGGTGGACCGCAACAGCCAATTGACCCCGCTGGGCCGCCAGTTGGCGCGCCTGCCGGTGGACCCGCGCATGGGCCGCATGCTGCTGGAAGCGGCCAAACTGGGCAGCTTGCAGGAAGTGCTGATCGTCGCCAGCGCCATGTCGATCCAGGACCCCCGCGAGCGCCCGCCGGAGCGCCAACAGGCCGCCGACCAGGCCCACGCGCAGTGGAAGGACGTGGACTCGGATTTCGCCGGGTTGGTCAACCTGTGGCGCGGTTTTGAGGAACAGCGCCAGGCCCTGACCGCCAGCCCGCTGCGCAACTGGTGCCGCAAAAATTTTCTCAACTATTTGCGCCTGCGCGAGTGGCGCGATTCCCACCGCCAATTGAGCCTGATCTGCCGCGACATGCAGTTGGCCGTCAATAAAGAGCCGGCCGACTACCCGAAACTGCACAAGGCCGTGCTGGTGGGCCTGCTCAGCCAGATCGGGCAGAAAACCGAGGACGGCGACTACCTCGGCGCCCGCCAGCGGCGGTTCTGGATTCACCCGTCCTCGGGCCTGGGCAAAAAGCGCCCGCAATGGCTGATGACCGCCGAACTGGTGGAAACCACCAAGCTCTATGCGCGCATGGTGGCCAAGATCGAGCCGGACTGGATCGAGCCTCTGGCCGGGCACCTGATAAAGAAAAACCACTTCGAGCCGCACTGGGAGAAGAAGCGCGGCCAGGTCGTGGCGTTCGAGCAGATCACCCTGTTCGGCCTGATCGTGGTCGGCCGCCGCCCGGTGCATTACGGGCCGATCGACCCGCCGCTGGCGCGTGAGCTGTTTATCCGCGAAGGCCTGGTGCGCGGTGAAATCCAGTCGCGGGCCAAGTGCCTGAGCGCCAACACGCGCCTGCTGGAGCAGTTGGACGAACTGGAAGCCAAGGCGCGCCGGCGCGACATCCTGGCCGACGAAGAAACCCTGTATGCCTTCTACGACGCGCGCCTGCCCGCCGAGATCCACCAAACGGCCACGTTTGACAGTTGGTACAAGGTCCACAGCCAGAAAGACCCGCAGCTATTAATGATGCGCGAGGAAGACGTGCTAGCCCGCGAGGCCAGCGAAGTCACCGCCGCCCATTACCCCGACACCCTGCATCTGGGCGATTTGGCCTTGGCGCTGAGCTATCACTTCGAGCCCAACCACCCGCGTGACGGCGTGACCTTGCGCGTGCCCGCGCCGCTGCTGCCGGCGTTGCCGCCCGAGCGCCTGGAATGGCTGGTGCCGGGGTTGATCGAAGCCAAGTGCATCGCCCTGGTGCGCAACCTGCCCAAGGCCCTGCGCAAGAACTTCGTGCCGGTGCCGGATTTCGTCAAGGCCGCGTTGGCGCGCATCACCTTCGCCGAAGGCTCGCTGCCCCAGGCCCTGGGCCGCGAGTTGCTGCGCATGACCGGGGTGCGCGTCAGCGATGAAGCCTGGGCCGAGGCGGCGCAGCAGGTCGACAGCCATTTGCGCATGAACCTGGAAATCGTCGATGGCCAGGGCAAGTTCCTCGGCGAGGGCCGTGATTGGGCACAGTTGACCGCTCGTTTCGCCGAGGCCAGCCAGGCTGCGCTGGCGGTGCCGCACACGGCGAAAAGTCAGGAGCCGGTGCAACCCAAGGCGTTCGCCGCGGTGGCCGAGAAAACTCAACAGAACATCGCCGGGCTGTCGATGACGGTGTACCCGGCGCTGGTGGAAGAGGGCGGCACGGTCAAGGAAGGGCGCTTCTCCACCCTGGCCGAAGCCGAGTTCCAGCACCGCCGCGCCTTGCAGCGCCTGCTGATGCAGCAACTGGCGGAGCCGGCGAAGTTCCTGCGCGGCAAATTACCGGGCCTCACCGAACTGGGGCTGATGTACCGCGAACTGGGGCGCATCGATGCCCTGGTCGAAGACATTCTGCTGGCCAGCCTCGACAGCTGCGTGTTGGACGGCGAAACCAGCCTGCCCCGCGACGGTGCCGGGCTCGCGTCCCTGGCCGAACGCAAGCGCGGCGCCTGGACCGAACACGCTGAACGCCTGGCGCGCCTGACCCTGGACATCCTCAAGCTGTGGCATGGCCTGCAAAAGTGCTTCAAGGGCAAGATCGACCTGGCCCGCGCCGTGGCCCTCAACGACATCAAGCAGCAACTGGGCAACCTGGTGTACCCAGGGTTTGTGCGCGAAACCCCGGTGCAGTGGCTCAAAGAATTGCCGCGCTACCTCAAAGCCATCGAACTGCGCCTGGAAAAACTCCCCGGCCAGGTGCAGAAGGACCGGGTCTGGAGCGGCGAGTTGAGCGGCCTGTGGGCGCAGTACCAGGCCCGTGTCGCCAAGCATGCTCAGGAAGGCAAGCGCGACCCGCAATTGGAGCTGTACCGCTGGTGGCTGGAGGAGTACCGGGTGTCGTTGTTTGCCCAGCAGTTGGGCACCAAGGTGCCGATTTCAGACAAACGCCTGAGCAAACAGTGGAGCCAAGTAGAGCCCTAGTGCATTTGCCCTGCTGCCCTGTCGTCTCGGCATAGGGGCCAAATGCTGGCGTTTATGGCAAACTTCGCCGCTATAAACGCCGTACCCGCAGTGCTGCGCTTTCGCAGCCACGGCGGATCGGAATAAAGCGACGCCAGGCCCGGCCCTCTAAGGGAGCCGGACCCTTTATGTGTTGGTACGTCGGTGCCAATGCTTTCTGCCTGAACGGATTAGAGAAACGACCATGCATAACGTCGTCATCAGTGGCACCGGCCTGTACACACCGGCCAACAGCATTTCCAACGAAGAACTGGTGCAGTCTTTCAACACCTACGTGGCCCAATTCAACCACGACAACGCCGAGGCCATCGCCCGCGGCGAGGTTCAGGCGCTGACCGAATCCAACGCCGCTTTTATCGAAAAAGCTTCCGGTATCAAGAGCCGCTTCGTGATGGACAAGGAAGGCATCCTTGACCCGCAGCGCATGGCCCCGCGCCTGCCCGAGCGCAGCAATGACGAGTGGTCGGTGCTTTGCCAAATGGCCATCGGCGCCGCCGAACAAGCCTTGCAGCGCGCCGGCAAGACCGCGGCCGACATCGACGGCGTGATCGTCGCCTGCTCCAACCTGCAACGCGCCTACCCAGCCATTGCCATCGAAGTGCAAGAAGCGCTGGGCATCCAGGGGTTCGGCTTTGATATGAACGTGGCCTGCTCCTCCGCCACCTTCGGCATCCAGGCTGCGGCCAACAGCGTGCAACTGGGCCAGGCCCGGGCGATCCTGATGGTCAACCCGGAAGTCTGCACCGGCCACCTGAATTTCCGTGACCGCGACAGCCACTTCATCTTTGGCGACGCGGCCACCGCCGTCATCATCGAGCGGGCCGACCTGGCCACCTCCAAGCATCAGTTCGACATTGTCAGCACCAAGCTGCTGACCAAGTTCTCCAACAACATCCGCAATAACTTCGGCTTCCTCAACCGTGCCGCGGAAGAGGGCATCGGCGCCCCGGACAAGCTGTTCGTGCAGGAAGGCCGCAAGGTGTTCCGCGATGTGTGCCCGATGGTGGCGGAACTGATCGGCGCCCATTTGCAGGAAAATTCGCTCAACGTCGGCGATGTGAAGCGTTTCTGGCTGCATCAGGCGAACCTGAGCATGAACCACCTGATCGTCAAGAAACTGTTGGGCCGCGAAGCCACGGAAGTCGAGGCGCCAGTGATTCTCGATACCTACGCCAACACCAGCTCGGCCGGTTCGGTGATTGCTTTCCACAAGTACCAGGACGATTTGCCGACCGGCTCCCTGGCCGTGCTCAGTTCGTTCGGTGCGGGTTACTCGATTGGTAGCGTGATTCTGCGCAAGCTCTGACCTGTCGGTTATGTTTCGCGCGCTAAAAGATGAAATTTCCTGCATTCGAAGGGGTTAAAGCGCTGTAACTTTTGGGCGCTGTCGCAGGTTTCCCAATACCTGCGGCCTTCTCCTAACAGCGACAGGAAGGGCAGTGAATGTTGGCTAAGGATGATGCACAACTGATCGAGCGCCTACTGGCGGGCGAGCAATTGGCCTACAAACAGTTGGTCAGCACCTATCAAAGCGCCATGCGCGCCGTGGCCTACGCCATCGTCGGCAACCGCCATGCCGATGAAGTGGTGCAGGATGCCTGGCTCTCGGTGGTGCGCAGCCTGGCGAAGTTCGAGGGGCGTTCGAGCCTCAAGACTTGGTTGCTGACCATCACCGCCAACGCCGCCAAGGGCCGCTACCGGCAAAACCGCCGCGAAGTGCTACTCGACGACCTGCCCGCCCCCCACGGTACCCTCGGTGACGAACGGTTCAGTCACGAGGATGGCCACTGGCTGGTGGCTCCTTACGCCTGGCATCAGGATTCCCCGGAAGCCTTGCTCAGCCAGGAGCAGTTGCGTCAATGCCTGGAACACACCTTGCTTAGCCTCTCCGAGTTGCAAAGCAGCGTGCTGTTGCTGCGCGAGCGCCAGGGTCTGGAGATGGAGGAAATCTGTAATCTTCTGCATATCTCCCTCTCCAATGTCCGCGTGCTGCTACACAGGGCACGGCTCAAAGTTTTCGCAACCGTGGAACATTTCGAGGAAACCGGCGAATGCTGACCTGTAAGGAACAAGTGGCCCGCTCCAGCGACTTTATCGATGGCCAACTGAGTTTTCGTGAACGACTGATGATGCATCATCACCTGCTGTTCTGCCCCAATTGCCGCCGTTTCATGCGCCAGATGCGCTTGCTGCAAGCGACCCTGCGCGAGCTGCCGGAACCCCCCGTACCGGGCCTGGACGAACTGGCTGCACGCCTCGCTGCCGAACAAAAAAACACCATCAAATAGCCCTCGCCTCCCGCCGAAAACTCCCCCGAACCGCTCTAGATTGCGGCTTACAGCTTGCCGCTCGGCGTCTGAACCGCTTATTTCTTTTCGAAGTAAAAAAGTTCCGCTGTAACAAAATCTTTATATATCAGCAACTCCTCTGAAATAACCCGCCGCCAAGATTCCCTCCCAACACCAGCGGGCCAGCCCCGCGTGTTTTCCAACGCCAAAGACCACCAATTAGGGGAACTCTTCGATGATCCGTAAGCACTTCGCCGGTTTTGCCGCCAGCGCCCTGGCCCTGGCAGTTACCGCCCAGGCTTTCGCTGGCACTGTCACCACTGACGGCGCCGATATCGTAGTCAAAACCAAGGGCGGCCTTGAGGTTGCTACCACCGACAAAGAATTCAGCTTCAAGCTCGGCGGGCGTTTGCAGGCGGACTACAGCCAGTTCGACGGCGTGTACACGAAGAATGGCGACACCGCTGACGCGGCTTACTTCCGTCGCGCGTTCCTGGAACTGTCCGGTGTGCTCTACACCGACTGGGCCTATGCCATCAGCTACGACTTCTCCCATAACGCCGGCGATTCGGACAACGGCTACTTCGACGAAGCGTCCCTGGCCTATAACGGCTTCAAGCCTGTATCGATCAAGGTCGGCCGTTTTGACCCGGACTTCGGCCTGGAAAAAGCCACCAGCTCCAAGTGGGTCACCGCGCCAGAGCGCAACATGGCCTATGACATGGTCGATTGGGCCAACAGCCACCAAAACGGCCTGGGCCTGCAAGCCTCCAGCACCTTCGCCGACTCGTTCTACGCCTCGGCTGGCGTGTTCAGCAAAGACACCGACGACACCGACGGCAACAGCGTCAAGCAGGTCAACGGCCGCTTTGTGTTTGCGCCGATGCACGAGGCTGGCAACGTGCTGCACTTTGGTGTGAACCTCGCGTCCCGCGATGTTTCCGACACCGCGTTCGATTCGCGCTACCGCACCCGTATGGGCATCCGCGGCGTGGAAACCCTGGGCGGCAACGACGCCGGCACCAACGGCAACCGTCCGATCCTGGGTGGCAGCTCTTCCTCGCCAGCAGGTTCTTATGACCGCGATGACGCCTTCGGCTTGGAAGCCGCGTTCGCCATGGGCCCGGCCTCGATCCAGGGTGAGTACATCGCCCGCAAGACCAAGGCTGACGACAGCAGCCGCGAAGACATCAAGGGCCATGGCTTCTACGTGCAGGGTGCGTACACCCTGACCGGCGAATCGCGCGGCTATAAAGTCGGCAAATTCGACGCAATCAAACCGGCCAACAAAGCCATCGGTGCCTGGGAACTGTTCTATCGCTACGACAGCCTGACCGTCGAAGACGACAACATCACCACCGCCAGCCTGACCCGTGACGTCGGCGACGCTGAAGCCAAGGTGCACACCCTGGGCGTGAACTGGTACGCCAACGAAGCGGTGAAAATCTCCGCCGCCTACCTCAAGGCCAAGACCGACAACGTGACCAACGCCACCGCCGCCAGCGGCGGCACCCCGGCGCGTCGTACCGGCGACGACAGCGGCGACGGTTTCGTGGTCCGCGCCCAGTACGTGTTCTAAGCCTCACGCTGTTGCGTTCCAGGAGCTCTTTCTTCATCCGTTAAAGCTCCCCTCGTGTTCAACCCCGCTTCGGCGGGGTTTTTTTATTTCGGCCGGTGTCGCGGATAGGGGATACTCGCCGGGACTTTGGGTTCAGGGCGGGGGGTAGGATGGTGCTTGAGGTTGTGCAGGATTTTTCGGCCATCGCGCCCGCTGAATGGGATGCCCTGGTGCCGGCGAACCAGCCGTTCTTGCGCCACGGTTTTCTGGCGGCGCTGGAGGCGAGCGCCAGTGTCGGCCAGCACACCGGGTGGCAGCCCGAGCATCTGCTGCACCGTGAGGGCGGGCGCTTGCTGGCGGCGTTGCCCAGCTACCGAAAATGGCATTCCTATGGCGAGTACGTGTTCGACCACGCGTGGGCCGATGCCTGCGAGCGCGCCGGTATCGACTATTACCCCAAGCTGTTGACGGCCGTGCCCTTCAGCCCGGTCAGCGGCCCGCGCCTGTTGACGGCGGCCGGGCAGGATGGCGCCGAGTTGCTCCAGTGCCTGCCCGGTTACCTGGAGATCGAAGGGCTGGGCAGCGCCCATATCAACTTCACCGACGCCGCCACCGATGCTGCCTTGGCCGGGCAACCGGGTTGGCTGCAACGCATTGGCTGCCAGTACCACTGGCACAACCGTGGCTATCGCGATTTCCAGGATTTCCTCGACGCCCTCAGCTCGCGCAAGCGCAAGCAGATGCGCAAGGAGCGCGAGCAAGTGGCGGGGCAGGGCATCGATTTTGAGTGGCTCGAAGGTCGGCAAGTGGGCGAAGCACAGTGGGATTTTGTCTACGCCTGCTACGCCAATACCTACGCGGTGCGGCGCCAGCGGCCGTACCTGACGCGGGCGTTTTTCAGCCTGTTGGCCGAACGCATGCCCGAGGCGATTCGCGTGGTGCTGGCCAAACAAGGCACGCGGCCGGTGGCAATGGCCTTCAGCCTAGTGGGCGGCGACAGTTTTTATGGCCGCTACTGGGGTTGCCTGAAGGAGTTCGATCGCCTGCATTTTGAAACCTGCTTCTACCAGGGCATGGAATACGCCATCGCCGAGGGTTATCAGCGTTTCGATGCCGGCGCCCAGGGCGAGCACAAGTTGATCCGCGGGTTTGAGCCGGTGCTGACCCATTCGTGGCATTACCTGCGGCACGCAGGGCTGAAGGCGGCGGTCAGCGACTTTTTGGAGCAGGAGCGCGGCGGGGTGATGGCTTATGCGCTGGAAGCGAAAGCAGCCTTGCCCTATCGGCAAGGCTGACCTTCTTCAGGGATAGCGGTTCAGTGCTCCTCCTTGCCCAGCCAGCGGTAAGTCACGCCACCGATCACCGCACCGAGGATCGGCGCCAGCCAGAACAGCCACAACTGCTGGATCGCCCAGCCACCGACAATCAGCGCCGGCCCCGTACTGCGGGCCGGGTTGACCGAGGTGTTGGTCACCGGGATGGAGATCAAGTGGATCAGGGTCAGGGCCAGGCCGATCGCAATCGGTGCCAGCCCCGGTGGGGCGCGTTTGTCGGTGGCGCCGAGGATGATGACGATGAACATCGCCGTCATCACCAGCTCACTGACAAAGCCTGCGGCCATCGAGTAGCCCCCCGGCGAATGTTCGCCATAGCCGTTGGAGGCCAGGCCGCTGGCCAGCTCGAACCCCGGTTTGCCGCTGGCGATGAAGTACAGCAACGCCGCAGCGACCACCCCGCCAATCACCTGAGCCACTACATAGGCCGGCAGTTCCCGGGCGGGAAAGCGCCCACCGACCACCAGGCCCACCGACACGGCGGGGTTGAGATGGCAACCAGAGATATGACCAATGGCGAAGGCCATGGTCAGTACGGTGAGGCCGAATGCCAGCGATACCCCCAGCAAGCCGATTCCGACATCCGGAAACGCTGCCGCCAGTACCGCACTGCCACAACCGCCCAACACCAGCCAGAAAGTACCTAACAACTCAGTAACTGAACGTTTGAACAGAGACATGAGAGTGTCCTTTGAGGTCGACTTATCGACTCGATACAGCCGTTATGCTTCCTGCGTCTTACTTCAGGCTCTCTCCAGAACCTTGGCTCAGTACAGCAGGCCTGTGGCGTAATGCCAGTGCCCCGAAAAAAAACGCCGGGCCCCTGGTTTACAAGGGCCCGGCGTCACTTCGGCGGCGTGCGGCAGGCGTTCAGTCGATGCCGACGAAGCCGCCGGTCTGGTGTTGCCACAAGCGCGCATAGAGGCCGCCGTGGGCCAGCAGTTGGGCGTGGGTGCCGGTTTCGGCGATGCGGCCCTTGTCCAGCACCACCAGGCGATCCATGCGCGCAATGGTGGAGAGGCGGTGGGCGATGGCGATCACGGTTTTGCCTTGCATCAGGGTTTCCAGGCTTTCCTGGATGGCCGCTTCGACCTCCGAGTCCAGGGCCGAGGTGGCCTCGTCCATTATCAGGATCGGCGCGTCCTTGAGCAGCACCCGGGCAATGGCAATGCGCTGGCGCTGGCCGCCGGAAAGCTTGACCCCGCGCTCGCCCACGTGGGCATCGAAACCGGTGCGGCCCAGGGCATCGGACAGGTGCGGGATGAATTCGTCGGCGCGGGCCTTGCGCACCGCTTCCCACAGTTGCTCGTCGCTGGCATCGGGCTTGCCGTAGAGCAGGTTGTCGCGGATCGAGCGGTGCAGCAGGGAGGTGTCCTGGGTAATCATGCCGATTTGCTCGCGCAGGCTTTCCTGGGTGACGTCGGCGATGTTTTGGCCATCGATCAGGATGCGCCCGCCCTGCAGGTTGTAGAGGCGCAGCAGGAGGTTGACCAGGGTCGATTTGCCGGCACCGGAGGGGCCGATCAAACCGATTTTTTCCCCGGGCTCGATGACCAGGTCCAGGCCACTGATGACGCCGCTGCGCTTGCCGTAGTGGAAGTCCACTTGCTCCAAGCGCACTTCGCCGCGCGCCACGTGCAGGCGCGGGGCCTGTTCGCGGTCGGTGACGGCCACCGGTTGGGCGATGGTCTGCAAGCCGTCCTGGACCATGCCGATGTTCTCGAAAATGCCGTTGACCACCCACATGATCCAGCCCGACATGTTGACGATGCGAATCACCAGGCCCGTGGCCAGGGCGATGGCACCCACCGAGATCAGCGAGTGGCTCCACAGCCATAGGGCCAGGCCCGTGGTGGTGACGATCAGCAAGCCGTTCATGGCGGTAATGGCCACGTCCATGCTGGTGACCACGCGCCCGGACAACTGGGCTTTTTCGGTTTGGTGGGCGATGGCTTCGCGGGCGTACTGCTGTTCGGACTGGGTGTGGGCGAACAGCTTGAGGGTGGTGATGTTGGTGTAGCCGTCAACGATGCGCCCCATCAGTTTGGAGCGTGCGTCGGAGGACTCCACCGAGCGCTGCTTGACCCGTGGCACGAAGTAGTAGAGCGCGCCGATGTAGGCGGCGATCCAGGTCAGCAGCGGGATCATCAGGCGCCAGTCGGCTTCGGCGAACAGCACCAGGGAGCTGATGGCGTAGATCAGCACATGCCACAGGGCGTCGACCGCTTGCACTGCTGAATCGCGCAGGGAGGCGCCGGTTTGCATGATGCGCTGGGCGATGCGCCCGGCGAAGTCGTTCTGGAAGAAGTTCAGGCTTTGCTTGAGCACGTAGCTGTGGTTTTGCCAGCGGATCATGCTGGTCATGCCCGGGTTGAGGGTCTGGTGTACCAACAGGTCATGCAGGCCGAAAAAGATCGGGCGCAGCACCAGGGCCACCACGGCCATCCAGATCAGTTCGTTGGCGTGGACGCTGAAAAAATCGGGAGAGGGCGTGCCCTGGGCCAGGTCGATGATGCGGCTCAGGTAGCTGAACAGGGCGACTTCAATCAGCGAAGCCACCAGGCCAATCAGCAACAGGGCGGCAAACAGCGGCCAGACCTGGCGCAGGTAATAGAGGTAGAAGGGCAGGACTTTGTCGGGGGGCGTCGCGTCGGGGGCGTCGCGGAAGATGTCGATCAGTTGCTCGAAACGACGATAGAACATGGGCTCGGTGCCCGCGTGCGGGCTCTCCTTGTCGAGGGTGGAGCGGCGCGAGGCAGGCCCCGCGCCGCTGGCGCGCGTCAGTCGATGCGCTTGGCCGACTTGATGAACACCGGGTCGGCGGGCACGTCGCGCATGCCATTTTTGACGGTGGTACGGGAGTTGACGATCTGGTCGACCACGTCCATGCCCTTGGTCACCTTGGCGAACACGGCGTAACCGGCATCGCGGCCCGGGTCGAGGAAGGCGTTGTCGGCAACGTTGATGAAGAACTGGCTGGTGGCCGAGTTCGGGTTGGAGGTGCGGGCCATGGACAGGGTGCCGCGCACGTTATGCAGGCCGTTGCTGGCTTCGTTTTTGATCGGGTCCTTGGTGTCTTTTTGCACCATTTGCTCGGTGAAGCCGCCGCCCTGGGCCATGAAGCCCGGGATCACGCGGTGGAAAATGGTGTTGTTGTAGAAGCCGCTGTCCACGTACTGGAGAAAGTTTTTGCTGCTGATGGGCGCCTTGACCGGGTCCAGCTCGATTTCCACCGCGCCGAAACTGGTATCCAGCACGACTTTGGGGGCTTTTTCCGGCGTGGCAGCCATCAGGTGGGCGGCGAAGAAGACAGAGCCAGCGACGAGGGCGAGTTTTTTTAGCATGGGTCAGTGATCCTGAGGGGTGGTGTCGACTGTGGTTAGAAACTCAAGCAGGGTTTGGTTGAAGCGGTGTGGCTGGTCTAGCGGGGTGGCATGCCGCGAATCGGCGATGACCACCAGGTGCGCATCGCTCAGGAGCCGGACATAGGCTTCCTTGAGTGCCACCGGCGTGTAGTCACGCTCGGCGCTGATGACCAGGGTTGGACAGGTGACCCGCGAAAGTCGTTCCTGCACGCCCCAGCCGACGATGGCATCGAAGCTGGCGAGATAAGCACGTTTGTCGTTTTTTGCCCAGCGCTCAGCCATTTTTTGCCGCAGCGCCGCTTGTTCTGGCTTGGGAAACAGCTTGCTACCCAAGGCCCGGCCAATAGTGTCCATACCCAGCAGGCGCGCCAGGCTCCAGCGCTTGAACCACTGCCAGTAGTCGTCGGCGCTGCGCAGCTTGACCTGGGGGGCGCTGTTGACGATGCACAGGCTCTTGAGCAAGTGCGGTTGGTCCACCGCCAATTGGAAGCCGATCATGCCGCCCATGGACAACCCCACCAGGTGCACCGGCCCCAGGTTCAGGTGCTCGATCAGCGCCACCAGGTCGGCGCTGAACCCGGCAATGCTGTAGCGCTCGCGGGGTTTGTCGGAACGGCCGTGGCCGCGCACATCGGGGATGATGAGGCGGTAGCGGGCGGCAAGGTCAGGGATCTGCATCTCCCAATCCAGGGCGCTGGAACCCAGGCCATGGACCAACAGAAGCAGCGTGCCGTGGCCGTATTCCTCGTAGTGCAGGGTGCAACCTTCGTGCTCGAAATAGGCCATGGCAGAACTCCTTGTTCAGTGGGTCAGGCTTGCTCGGGGGCGGCGAACGGGGCCTCCAGCGGCGCGGTGTCGAAGGTGCGCAGCAGTTCGACGAGGATTTGCGTGGCTGGGCCCAGGGGTTTTTCCTTGTTGGAGTACAGGTAGAAAGTCGGGTGGCGGCTACCGCCCTGGTCCAGCGGCAGCAACTTGAGCAGGCCTTCCTTTATTTCCCGCTCGATCAGGTGCCGCGGCAGCCAGGCAAAGCCCAGGCCACTGCCCACGAAGGTGGCGGCGGTGGCCAGGCTGCCGACGGTCCAGCGCTGTTCGGCGCCCAGCCAGCCGACGTCGCGTGGCTGCTGGCGGCCGGAGTCGCGGATCACCACTTGCAACTGGCTTTCCAGGTCCTGGAAGCTCAGCTCCCGCTGCAAACGGTGCAGGGGGTGGTCGGGGTGGGCAACGGCGACGAACTCCACGCTGCTCATCTCGGTGCCCAGGTAGCCGGAGATGTTGTAGCCGCTGATGGCCAGATCCGCCACGCCTTCGAGCAGGACTTCTTCGACCCCCGACAACACCTCCTCGCGCAGGCGCACGCGGCAGCCGCGGCTTTGCGGCATGAACGCGGTGAGGGCGCGCACGAGGCGGGCATTGGGGTAGGCGGCGTCCACCACCAGGCGCACTTCGGCTTCCCAGCCCTGCTCCATGTGGTGGGCCAGGTCTTCGAGTTGGCTGGCCTGCTTGACCAATTGCCGCGAACGGCGTAACAGCACGCCGCCGGCCTCGGTGAGCACGGCTTTGCGCCCGTCGATGCGCAGCAAGGGCACGCCGAGCTGGTCTTGCATGCGCGCGACCGTGTAGCTCACGGAGGACTGCGAACGGTGCAGCGCTTCGGCGGCCTGGGCGAAGCCGCCGTGATCGACCACCGCTTGCAGGGTCCGCCATTGATCGAGGGTAACGCGGGGCGCTTTCAAGTTGAGCTCCTCTTGTCCTAAGCTGGCAGCCCTTTGTTGGAGGCTGCCGAATGAGAAAAATTTGTTTTGCGTTACTGGCGCTGTTGCCGCTTAGTGCGTTCGCCTACCCGATCGCGGTGGAAAAACACCTCACCGGCGTGAGCGTCGACTACACCGCGTTCGACACCGATGCCGACATCGGCTCCATCCAGATCAACAACTACGGCAAGAGCGACGCGCTGTGCACGGTGGTGTTCCGTAATGGCCCCGAGGCGCCGCGCACCCGCAAAGTCGAGGTGCCGGCCGGCAAGTTCAGGAACGCCACGGCCAAGTTCAACCGCAGCATCATCCGCCTGCGTATCGAGCTGACCTGCGTGGCCAAGTAACGGGACGGGAGGCGGTCCTACGGGGAACGCTTCGCTTATAAACGAATTTATAGATCGGTTATAGCAGTTATTTGCGCTTTTTCATCGATATGACTCTGTTTAACCTCCACTCCATCGCCTTACAGCATCTACCGATGGAGCCTACAAGCTATGTCACGCGTTCTTATCATCGAAAGCAGCGCCCGCCAGCAGGACTCGGTGTCCCGCCAACTGACCCAGACCTTCATTACCCAGTGGCAGGCCGCGCACCCGGCGGATCAGATCAGCGTGCGTGACCTGGCCCTCAACCCGGTGCCGCACCTGGACGCCCACCTGCTGGGCGGCTGGATGAAACCCGCCGAACAACGTACGCAAGCCGAACAGGCCTCCCTGGAGCGTTCCGAAGCCTTGACCGAGGAACTGCTGGCCGCCGATGTGCTGGTCATGGCCGCGCCCATGTACAACTTCACCATCCCCAGCACCCTCAAGGCCTGGCTCGACCACGTGCTGCGCGCCGGAGTGACATTCAAATACACCGCCACCGGCCCCCAAGGCCTGCTCACCGGCAAGCGCGCCTTTGTGTTGACGGCCCGTGGCGGCATCTACGCCGGCAGCAGCGCCGACCACCAGGAACCCTACCTGCGCCAGGTCATGGCGTTTATCGGCATCCACGACGTGGCGTTCATTCATGCCGAAGGCCTGAACCTGGGCGCCGACTTCCACGACAAAGGCCTGAGCCAGGCCAACGCCCGTTTGGCCCAGCTCGCCTAAGGCGTTAATCGCCCGGTAATCGTAGGCAGGCTTAGTAGGCCTCCTTGCGCATTCCCCTTCAGATCGGTTCGCGCATCGAACCTCCCTTTGCACTTGTTGCTCCTGAGTGCTCCCGCCCGATCGGCCCTGTGGCCTGATCGGGTTTTTTTTGCCTGCGGGTTCCTGCCGGGTTTCCCTGCGCGGCGCAAAACCGCTAAGGTCGCCGCCATTTGAAATGAGGTGCCTATGGGCTATCTACTGGTTGTCACGCTGATTCAGGCGTTTTCCTTCAGCTTGATCGGCGAATACCTGGCCGGGCATGTGGACAGCTACTTCGCCGTGCTGGTGCGGGTGGTATTGGCCGGGTTGGTGTTCATTCCCCTGACCCGTTGGCGCCAGGTGGAACCGCGTTTCATGCGCGCCATGCTGCTGATCGGCGCGTTGCAGTTCGGCGTCACCTACGTGTGCCTGTACCTGAGTTTTCGGGTGCTGACGGTGCCGGAGGTGCTGCTGTTCACCATCCTCACGCCGTTGCACGTGACCCTGATCGAAGATGCCCTGAACCGGCGTTTCAACCCTTGGGCGTTGATCGCGGCGCTGGTGGCGGTGCTGGGCGCGGCGGTAATTCGCCTGGACCGCATCAACCCGGACTTCTTCATGGGGTTCTTGCTCCTGCAACTGGCCAACTTCACCTATGCGGCGGGGCAGGTGCTGTACAAGCATTTGGTGGCGCGCCACCCCAGTGACCTGCCCCATTACCGGCGCTTCGGTTACTTCTACTTGGGGGCGCTGGCGGTGGTGTTACCGGCGTTCCTGGCCTTCGGCAAGGCGGATTTTTGGCCCGCAGCGCCGTTGCAGTGGAGCGTGCTGGTGTTTTTGGGGTTGGTGTCTACGGCGCTGGGGATGTACTGGTGGAACAAGGGCGCGTGCCTGGTCAGTGGCGGCACCCTGGCGGTGATGAACAACCTGCACGTGCCGCTGGGGCTGCTGGTCAACCTGTTGATCTGGAACCAGCACGAAGACCTGGGGCGCCTGGCCCTTGGCGCCCTGGTGATCCTGGGCGCGGTGTGGATCAGCCGCCGCGGCGCACTTCGCACCTCGTAGCAAGCGGGCGAGCTCGCTTGCTACGTTGTTTCGGGGGCGAGAGGCGGGAAGAGCCCGGCGCGCAGGTCGTTGCCGCTGGGCTGTTGGTACAGGCTCAGGCCGAATTCCGGTAGCACCGCCAGCAGGTAGTCGAAGATATCGCCCTGGATCCGCTCGTAATCGGCCCACGCGGTGGTGCGGGTGAAGCAGTAGATCTCCAGCGGCACCCCTTGGGCCGTGGTTTGCATCTGGCGGACCATGCAGGTCATGTTCGGCTGAATTTCCGGGTGGCTCTTGAGGTACGCCAGCGCGTAGGCGCGGAAAGTCCCCAGGTTGGTCATGCGGCGGCGGTTGGCCGACAGCTCGGCGACGTTGCCCTGGGCCTCGTTCCAACTCTTGAGTTCAGCCTGTTTGCGGCCGATGTAGTCGGTCAGCAGGTGCACCTGGGTCAGGCATTGTTCTTCCTCGTCGCGCAGGAAACGCACACCGATGGCGTCGATGTACAGGCTGCGCTTGATCCGCCGGCCACCGGCCTGTTGCATGCCGCGCCAGTTCTTGAACGACTCGGACATCAGGCGCCAGGTGGGAATGGACACGATGGTTTTATCGAAATTCTGCACCTTGACCGTGTGCAGGGTGATGTCCACCACGTCGCCGTCGGCGCCGACTTGGGGCATTTCGATCCAGTCGCCGACCCGCAGCATGTCGTTGCTGGTCAACTGCACGCTGGCGACGAACGACAGCAGGGTGTCCTTGTAGACCAACAGGATCACCGCCGACATCGCCCCCAGGCCGGATAGCAGCAACAGCGGCGAGCGGTTTATCAGGGTGGCGACGATGATGATCGCGCCAAACACGTACAGCACCATTTTCGCCAGTTGCACGTAGCCCTTGATCGACCGGGTGCGGGCGTGTTCGGTGCGCGCGTAGATGTCCAGCAAGGCATTGAGCAGGGCGCTGAGGCTCAGTACCAGGAACAGGATGGTGAATGCCAGGGCGACGTTGCCCAGAAACACGTGGCTGTTCTTGCTCAGATCCGGCACCAGGTTGAGGCCGAACTGCACGATCAGCGACGGCGTCATCTGGGCCAGGCGATGGAACACCTTGTTTTCGCGCAAGTCGTTGACCCAGTGCAGGGCCGGTTGCCGGCCCAGTAGCCGGGCGGCGTGCAGAATTAAGTAGCGTGCCACTCGTCCGAGCACCAGGGCGACCACCAGCAAGGCGCTCAGGGCCAGGCCGGAAAACAGCAGCGGGTGTTGATCGAGCATGCCCCAGAGGTCTTGGGCGTTGAGCCAGAGCTGTTTCATATCCATGGGTAAAGCGATTCTTCTGTAGGACGAGACCGGGCGATTAGAGCATTTAAGACAAGCGAGGTTACGATTCGGGACAAGTTCGCTAACAAAAATGCAGCTGATTGCGCTGCTTTGCGTAAAGAAACTCGGTTTGGCCGCGCGAAACCGTTACCCTATGCGGCTGTTTTTCTGCATTTCTTCGAGGTATTTCTTCGAGGTAGCACCCGTGTTTTCCCAATTCGCCCTGCACGAACGCCTGCTCAAAGCCGTGGCCGAGCTTAAATTTGTCGAGCCTACGCCAGTGCAAGCCGCGGCCATCCCGCTCGCGCTCGAAGGGCGTGACCTGCGGGTGACGGCGCAAACCGGCAGTGGCAAAACCGCCGCTTTCGTCCTGCCGATCCTCAACCGCTTGATCGGCCCGGCGAAAGTCCGCGTCAGCATCAAGACCCTGATCCTGCTGCCGACCCGCGAACTGGCCCAGCAGACCTTGAAGGAAGTGGAGCGTTTCGCCCAATTCACCTTCATCAAGTCCGGTCTGATTACCGGCGGCGAAGACTTCAAGGTGCAAGCCGCCATGCTGCGCAAGGTGCCGGACATCCTCATCGGTACGCCGGGGCGGATGATCGAGCAGCTCAACGCCGGTAACCTCGACCTCAAGGAAGTCGAAGTGCTGGTGCTGGACGAAGCCGACCGCATGCTCGACATGGGTTTTGCCGACGACGTGCAGCGTTTGGTCGAGGAATGCGCCAACCGCCAGCAGACCATGCTGTTCTCCGCCACCACCGGCGGCTCCACCCTGCGCGACATGGTCGCCAAGGTGCTGGTCAACCCTGAGCACTTGCAGCTCAACAGCGTCAGCCAACTGAACGCGACCACTCGTCAGCAGATCATCACGGCCGACCACAACCAGCACAAAGAACAGATCGTCAATTGGCTGCTGGCCAATGAGACTTATCAGAAGGCAATCATCTTCACCAACACCCGGGCCATGGCCGACCGCATCTACGGCCGCCTCGTGGCGCAGGAATACAAGGCCTTCGTCCTGCACGGCGAAAAAGACCAGAAAGACCGCAAGCTGGCCATCGACCGCCTCAAGCAGGGCGGCGTGAAAATCCTCGTCGCCACCGACGTCGCCGCCCGCGGGCTGGACGTCGAAGGCCTGGACATGGTGATTAACTTCGACATGCCCCGCAGCGGCGACGAGTACGTGCACCGTATCGGCCGCACCGGCCGCGCCGGTAACGATGGCCTGGCGATCTCGCTGATCTGCCATGGCGACTGGAACCTGATGTCGAGCATCGAGCGCTACCTCAAGCAAAGCTTCGAGCGCCGCACCATCAAGGAAGTCAAAGGCACCTACGGCGGGCCGAAAAAGGTCAAGGCCTCGGGCAAAGCCGTGGGCGTGAAGAAGAAAAAGGTCGACGCCAAGGGCGAGAAGAAGAAAACCGGCGCCAAGTCGCCGACCAAACGCAAGATCGCCAACCGCCCCAAGACCGACGCCCTGTCGCTGGTCAGCAAGGACGGCATGGCGCCGCTCAAGCGCCGCAAGCCCGAAGCACCTGCGGCCGAGTAAGGCGCGCAGGCCTTAAAAAAACCGGCCCCTGGCCGGTTTTTTATGGCCTCAACTATCTGCCTTGGCCTCGGCCTTGTTCAGCTCTTGAAGGCGTTTGTCGATCAACTGGCATTTGTCCGGCAAATCCTTGCTGGCGGTGGTCAGGTCCATTTGCTGCAACTCGTCGTTGATCTCCTTGGCTTTGGCCGGGTTCTGCTCGGTGATCTGGGTGACCTTCTCGGCCACTTCCTTGCGTTTGGCTTCGGCCTCTTCGGGGGTGCAGGCCCAGGCGGGCAGGGCGGTGAACAGGGCGGCGGCGACCGTCAATTTCAACAGGGTATTCATGATGCAGACCTCCAGGTTTGCGGGTGCACTACGCCCGGTTGAGGCTGGCGCTTGGGCAAAAGTTCAGTGAAATTGCGCCCATCAACCCGGCTGAACGGCTGCGGAACAGGCAGGTCACACCCTTTGAAAGGCATCTTTTTCTTATGCCTGCCGGAGGATTCAGGATGACTACTTACAACTGGGAACTGATCGAACGCCTGCTCCACGAAGTTCAGAACGGCGCCGACCACAGCTTCACCCCACGGCCCTATGCCGAAGAGCACGCAGCGGCCAAAGCGGCGGAAGGTGAGCAGGTGGAGAACCTCGACCATCTGAAAACCACCGCCACCGAGTACGAAAAGCTCCTGCTCGACCGTGGTTTCATCGCACCGCGCCCCGAGGAAGAGGGCGGAAATGGCGAAAATTTTGTGCTGACACCTCGCGGTTCCAGCTTGCTGGCGATGATCGACAGCAGCATTCCCGGCAACGACCACCCCCGCGAACTGTTGGACCAACAGGCCGACGCCCTCGACACCGCGACCTTCGACAGCCTGGCGTCCAGGGCGCAGAACGCCTGATTAACCGGGGCGCACGGTTTGCAGGCATTGCAGTGAAGTGAGGTCCTGGCGCACGCCGTCGAGTTTTTTCAGCAGGCGTGAACGCTGGGCCTCAGTGCTTTGGGCCATGAGGTCAACGATCAGGCTGCGGGCCGCTTGCTCGGTCCGCTCGAAGGCCTGGCGATAGGCGGGGCTCCACAACTGCTCGCGTTCCACCAGCAATTGCTCGATGCGTTGTGGGAAGTCAGCGGCATGACGCTGGGCCACTGCGGTGCTGAACTCGCCTTGCCATTGGGCGCGGTTGGCGATCCATTCGCGGTTTTGCTCGCCCAGGCTGGCAGACCAAGCCTGTACCCGTTGCCGCTGGCCGGGGCTGAGGGGGCCGAGCCAAGTGGCCAGGCGCTTGGCCATGCGCTCGGCGCGCTCGCGGATTTGCTGCTCCAGCGGTGGTTCGACGTATTTGGCCTGGCGTTCGCGCAGGTCCTTGGCGAAGGCCGCGTTCATCTCGGCCACTTGCCGCTCGCTCAGCCCTTGCAGCAGCTCCACGGCCGAGGGGGTAATGGCCCGGGCGGTTTGGCTGATGGCTTGCTTGGCTTCTGCGGCCCGGGCTTGCAGGGCCTGATCGCTGACCTGGTCGGTCTTGACCATGGCCTCGACACGGTCGAGCCAGTCCAGGTAGGCAGGCAATTGGGTGCTGCAATGCCAGCTCAGGTGCTCCTTGAGACGTTGGTCGAACCAATCTTTTTGGGGGCGGTTCATGTCCAGGTAGTCGCTGAGCGTCCACGGCACGATCACATCAAGGTTGCGGTAGGCCAGCCCGACGCGGCTGCACCCGGCGAGGGTCAGGCCGAGGGCCAAGAGCAGGGTGATGGCGTTGAACCAGCGGGGCATGGGCAAGTCCTGGCAGGCAGTCATAGACCCTCATCTGAACCCGCAAGGGTGCTGGCAGTTCAGTGTGGTTCAGGCGCTGGGGCAGGATTTTTACGGGTGATGGGGGAGGCGGGGCTCTAGCCCTGGCGCTTCGAGGCTCGAAGCGCTTAGGGACCAGGGATTGCTGCGCGGGGTGTTACTTTTTGCCAAGGGTAATTTGCTTGGACGGGCCGAAGGTCTGGCCACTGACGCCTTTGGCGATTTGCTGGATTTCACCGCCGGACTTCAGGAAAGCAGCAATCTGCTCGTTGATCGAATCGCTGGTTTCAACGGCTGGAGCTGGCTTTGATTTGCTATTGGATGCTTTTACGCGCATGGCGGCCATTAACCTGTAGAAAATTAACTTGGCCAGGCATCGTACAGGAAATACTTGACAATTGCTTGGTAAATATCTGCTGAAATGAATTAACTCATCGTTTGGAAATTAAAACCCGCGCATTCAAATAACGCCCTAAGCGGTTGTTTTCACTCAAAAGAGGCGGCAAATAAATACGGGCGTTGCGCCGATTGCCCCAAGCGCGGCCTGACGAGCGGCTCGTCCGTGCGCTAAATTCAGGCGCCACAAGGACTTTTTTCCGCCGCGCCCGCAGCCTGCAGAACGGCGCCGGTAAACTCGGGTAGAATGCCGCCCACGCAATGAGGGTATTGGAAATGGCTTTAGTCGGACGCTACAACAGTTTGCAAGTGGTTAAACATACTAACTTCGGTTTGTATCTGGACGGCGGCGCCGATGGCGAAATCCTGCTGCCCAATCGTTATATTCCAAAAGATATTCCCAGCGAAGATGAAGACTGGCTCAACGTTTTTATTTATTTGGACAGCGATGACAAACTTATCGCCACCACGGAAAAACCCAAAGTTCAGGTCGGTGAATTCGCCAGTTTGAAAGTGGTTGAAGTCAACAGCATCGGCGTGTTCCTCGACTGGGGCCTGCCCAAGGACCTGTTGCTGCCGTACTCCGAAGAAAAACGCCAGATGACCGCCGGCGAGTACTGCGTGGTGCATGTGTACCTCGACAAACACACCCGCCGCATCACCGCCACCGCGCGCCTGGACCGTTACCTGGACAAAACCCCGGCCAACTACCAAGTGGGCCAGGAAGTGGACTTGCTGGTGGCCGAAGCGACCGACATGGGCTTCAAGGCCATCATCAACAACAAGCACTGGGGCTTGATCCACAAGAACGAAATCTTCAAGTTCATGCGCGCCGGTAAAGAAGAAAAAGGCTTTATCAAAGAGATTCGTGCCGACGGCAAGATCAGCCTGAGCCTGCAACCGGTGGGTGAAGAAGCCGTCAGCAGCCTGAACTCCAAGATCCTCGCCAAGTTGCGCGAAAACAACGGCAGCCTGCCGGTCAGCGACAAAAGCGACCCGGCCTTGATTAGCAGCCTGTTTGGCGTCAGCAAGGGCAACTTCAAGAAAGCCATTGGCGCGCTCTACAAAGGTGGGCAGATCGTGATCCACGCCGACCGCATCGAGTTGAGCTGATTGCCTGAGGGGGATAGTGGCATTGAGCCGCCTAGCGCGGCGGTTTGCCGGGGTTTACGTGGGATGCAGGGCCTATTGCTGATGGATTCAGTAATAGATCATTGTAAGAACGAGCGAGCATTGCGTAGGAGTTAGGACTATTCTCTGTGAGAACACGTTTAAGACTCTCGATCGCACCGCATTACCCTGAAGGGGGCACCATGAAAGAGAAAATTCAAAACTGGCTCCACGACCTCGGTGTTGCGCTGGGTCTGATCGAACCGCCGCTGCAACCGGTGCCTATCCGCACGGACGACGAGCAACGCCGTCGCCAGCCGCGCCGCCGCTAACCCCCGCCCTTGAAGTGACCCAGGGCCTGATGCCGGTCAGGCCCACCGGTTTTCCCCTGTGCCCGCCCCGGGCTTTTTCTTTGTCCAGAACCCTATGCCCCGCCCACACTGCCCGCGCTGCCTGCGCCCCGACACCCATTGCCTGTGCCCGCTGATCCCCAGCCTCGACAGCCGCACCCGGGTGCTGTTGCTGCAGCACCCCAGCGAGGTACGCCACGCGCTGAACACCGCGCGCCTGGCGGCGTTGGGCCTTAATAACGCTGAGTTGATCGTGGGCGAGGTGTTCGCCGACCTACCGGCGCTGCTCGACCGCCCCGGTTACCAGGCGCGGTTGTTGTTTCCGGGCGAAGAATCCCAGGCGCTGCACGCTTATGGGCCGGCGGAGCTACCGCTGTTGCTGGTGGTGCCGGACGGCACCTGGCGCAAGGCGCGCAAGCTGTTGCACCTCAATCCGCTGCTGGCCGCGCTGCCCCGGGTCAGCCTGGCGGCGGGGGCGGTGTCGCGCTACCGCTTGCGCAAGGCGCCGGGGCCGGGGGCGTTGTCCACGGTGGAGGCGATTGCCCAGGCGTTGCAGGTGCTGGAGGCGCCGGCCTCGTTCGAGCCATTGCTGCACCCGTTCGAGGCGTTGATCGAGGGCCAGATCGCGGCGATGGGTGATGACGTTTACCAGCGCAACCACGGTGTCTAGCGTTCGCGCATCGCCTCGGTGCGAGCCTTGAGCACCGGTTTGAGCAGGTAATCGAGCACACTTTTTTCGCCGGTGATGATGTCCACGGTGGCCACCATGCCGGGGATTATCAGCAGCGGTTTGACGTCGCCGCCCAGGTGGTTTTTGTCGGTGCGCACCTGGATCAGGTAGAAACTGTTGCCTTTGTCGTCGGTGATGGTGTCGGCGCCGATCAATTCCAGCTTGGCGCTCAGGCCGCCGTAGATGGTGTAGTCGTAGGCGCTGAACTTGACCATGGCTTTCTGCCCCGGGTGCAGGAAGGCCACGTCCTGCGGGCGGACTTTGGCTTCGATCAGCAGGTTGTCTTCCAGGGGCACGATTTCCACCATGTCGCTGCCGGGTTGGACCACGCCGCCGATGGTGTTGACCTTGAGCTGCTTGATGACCCCATGCACCGGGGAGGTCACCGTGGTACGGGTGACGCGGTCGTCGATGGCGATGCTGGTGGCGGTGATTTTCGACAGTTCGGCGCGTTTTTCGTTGAGTTCCTTGGCCGCCTCGGAGCGGAAGCTCTGCTCCGATTCATCGATCTTGCTCTTGATCTCATTGATCGCCGATTCGGCCCGGGGAATGGCCAGGGTGGTGGCATTGAGGGAACCGCGGATTTCCACGGCGGCGCGTTTGAGGCGCAGGATTTCCACCGGCGACACCGCCCCGGTGCCCACCAGGGGCGCGGACATGTTCATTTCCTGTTGCAGCAGCCCCAGGCTTGAGCTGAATTGCCCTTGTTTTGAGCGAAATTCCGCCAGTTCTTGGGTTTTTTGCCGAAGTTGCTCACTCAAGGTCCGTTGTTCGCTGGCCAACCTGCGTTGGCGCTGCTCGAACAGCGAGCGTTCGTCCTCGGCCACTTGCGGGGCCTTGGCCACCACTTCGTCGGAGAGCTTGAAGGGCCGGCCCTCGGCTTCGGCCGACAGGCGTTCGACCTGGGCGGTGAGGGTGAAGCGGTCCACCTCGCTTTCGCCCTTGTTGGAGCGAAACCGCGTGTCATCCAGGCGCAGCAGGGTGTCGCCCTTGTTCACCATTTGCCCTTCGCGCACGAAGATCTCGGTGACGATGCCGCCCTCTAGGTTCTGGATCACCTGCACCTTGCTCGACGGAATGGCCTTGCCTTCGCCCATGGTCACTTCTTGCAGCACAGCGAATTTGGCCCACAGCAGGGCGCTGATGATGAGCGCGGCGGCGATCCACACCGTCAGGCGCGACCAGCGCGGCGAGTCTTCCTGGGCGACGCCGGCCACTTCGGGCATGAATTCGCTGTCGGCGTTTTTGTTGAAACGAGCGAAGTAGCCGCGCGGGGCAGTGGGGTTGGACATGGGCGCCTCCTAGACGGCCGCAGAGCCGACACGGCCCTTGCGCAGTGCATCGATGACCGCTTCCTTGGGACCGTCGGCGACGATCTTGCCGTTGTCCAGCACGATCAGGCGATCCACCAGGCTGAGCATTGAGGTGCGATGGGTGACCAGCAACAAGGTCTTGCCCGCGACCCAGGTGTGCAGGCGTTGGCGCAGGGTGTCTTCGCTGCTGTTGTCCATGGCGCTGGTAGGCTCGTCGAGCACCATGATCGGCGGGTCGAGTAGCAACGCCCGGGCCAGCAGCACAGCCTGGCGCTGGCCGCCGGAGAGCAATTGGCCGCGCTCGCCCACCGGGCGGTCGAAGCCTTGGGGGTGCTGGCGGGCCAGTTCGGTGACGCCGGTCAGCTCCGCCACTTCAAGCATCCGCGCATCGCTGATGTAGCGTGCGCCGAGGGTCAGGTTGTCGCGCAGGCTGCCGGCCAGCAGCGGCAGGTCATGGGCGACATAGCCGATCTGTTGGCGCAGGTCGGCCACGTCCAGTTGCCGCAGGTCCAGGCCATCGAGCAGCAGTTGGCCTTCGTCGGGGGCGTAGAAACCCATCACCAGGCGCCCCAGGGTGCTTTTGCCCGAGCCGCTGCGGCCGATGATGCCGATGCGCTCCCCCGGTTTGACGCTGAAGCTGATGTTGTGCAGCGCCGGCGCGCCTTGCCCGGCGTACTGGAAGGTCACCTGGCTGACGTCCAGCGCGCCTTGCAACTGGGTGCGTTCCAGCGGCCGCTGCTTGGCGTCGCGTTCCTGGGGCAGGCCCATCAGGGCGTCGGTGCTGCGCATGGTCAATTGGGCTTGCTGGTAGCGGGTGATGAGCCCGGCGATCTGCCCCAGGGGCGAGAGCACGCGGCTGCCGAGCATGTAGGTGGCCACCAGGGCGCCGACGCTGAGGCTGCCGGCGATGATGCTGTAGACCCCGGCGATGATGGTGGTCATGCCACACAACTGCTGGATGAACAGGGTGCCGTTGGTGGCCATGGCCGACAGGTTGCGGGCATGGCTGTCCAGGCGCGTGAGGGCACCGTGGGTGCTTTCCCATTTGTGCTGGCGCTCGCTTTCGGCGCTGCAGGCCTTGAGGGTTTCCAGGCCACTGAGGGTTTCGATCAGCAGGGCCTGGCGTTCGGCACCCAGGGACAGGCTTTTTTGCACGGTGTCGCGCAGGCGTGCCTGGATCACCATGGCAAAGCCGATGGTGATGGGGAACGCCAGCAGCGGGATAACCACCAGCCAGCCGCCGAGCAGGCCGATCACCACCAGCATCAGCACGGCGAAGGGCAGGTCGATGAGGCTGGTCAGGGTCACGGCGGTGAGGAACTCACGCAGGCCCTGGAAGTCATGGATGCTCTGGGCAAAACCGCCGATGGTGGCCGGGCGGGCCTTCATCGACATGCCGGTGATGCGCTCAAACAGCGTGGCGGAGAGGATCACGTCGGTTTTCTTGCCGGCGGTGTCCAACAGGTGCGCGCGCACCACCCGCAGCACCAACTCGAACCCGGTGCCGATCAACAGGCCCACCGACAGCATCCACAGGGTGGACGTGGCCTGGTTGGGCACCACGCGGTCGTAGGTCTGCATGACGAACAACGGCACCATCAGGCCCAGCAGGTTAATCAGGAAACTGGCGAGGATCGCGTCGCTGTACAGCCAGCGCGACAGCTTGAGGGTGTCGCGAAACCATGCCTCTACCCGGGGCACCAGGGGCGCGCGCAGGTCTTCGAGTTCGTGGCGCGGCCGGGCGAAGAGGGCCTGGCCGCTGTATTCCTCGGCCAACTCTTGGCGGCTGACCCACTGCTCGCCGCCCTCGGCTTCGCTGGGCAGGATCAGCGCCTTGTCGTCCTCGCTCCAACGGCGCAGTACGGCGGTGCGGCCGTTGTTGAGGATCAGCAGCACCGGCAGGTTTAGCGCAGAAATGGCCGACAGGTCCCGGCGCAGCACCCGCGCCTGCAACCCGGCCCGGGCCGCGGCCCGGGGCAGCAGGTCCAGGCTCAGGCGTTGCTGGGCCAGGGGCAACCCGGCGCTCAGGCTGGCACGGCTGACGGTGCGGTCGTGCAGCTTGCACAGGATCATCAACCCGTCCAACAACGGGTCGTCGAAGCTCAGACGCGGGTCCACGCCAGTATTGCCGGGTTCCATGCTGGTCAAGTTGCGCACTCCTTGTACCGACTACTTCATTTCAGGCAAACGGGCTTCGTTTCTCACTTCGGTCTGGGCGATGGCTTCGGCGGGGACGACGACTTTCTCCTTGTTCAGCAACTCCCCCATGTTGGCCAGCACGCGGTACATCGAGAACTCTTCGGTGTAGCGCACTTCGGTGTAGCGGCGGTTGGCGTTGTACAGCTCGTTTTCACTGTCGAGCAGGTCGAGCAGGGTGCGTTGGCCCAGGCCGAACTGGTCTTGGTAGGCGGCGCGCACACGGGTGGTGGTTTCGGCGTATTCGCGGGCGGTGGGGGTTTGCTTCTTGGCGTTGACCATGGCGTTCCAGGCCAGGGTGATGTTCTCGTTGAGCATGCGCAGTGCGTTGTTGCGGATGTCCATGGCCTGGTTGATTTTGTGCGCGTCCGATTGCAGGCGTGCCTTGTCGCTGCCGCCCTTGAACAGGTTGTAATTCATGATGACGCCCACGCGCCATTCGTTGTCATGGCCCTTGTCGCCCTGGATGTTGTCGTTGGCGCCCACTGCCGCTTCGGCATCGAAACGTGGGTAGAACGGCGACTTGGCCACCTCATATTGGCTTTCGGCGGACTGCACGTCGGCCTGGGCGGATTTGAGGTAAGGGTTGTTCTCCAACATGCTCTGGCGCGCGTCCGGCAGGCTGGCGGGCACTTCACCACGAATCGAGGGCAGGGTTTCCAGTTCGTCGGGCATGCGGCCAACGGCGCTGAAGAAGTTCGCCTCGGCATCGGCCAGGTCGACGGTGGCGGTGTCAAAGTTGTTTTCCGCCAGGGCACGACGGGCGGCCGACTGGTCGAGGTCGGCGTTGCTGCCCACGCCGCGCTGGGTGCGCAGGCCAATCTGGTCGTTCACCCGCAGGTGCGCTTGCAGGTTGTTCTTGGCCAGGGTCACCAGTTCACGGCGCTTGAGCACCTCCAGGTACACCTCGATGGTACGCAGGGCCAGGCTTTCGGCGGTGCCGCGGGTGTAGTAGGCGCGGGAGTTGACCACCGATTGGGTGCGGCCCACTTCATTGGCGGTATTAAAGCCGTCGAACAGCATTTGCCGCAGGCGCAGTTCCGACTGGGTGTAGTTCAACGTTTCGGTGTGGTGGTTGCCCTGGCCACGGGTGGTGCTGTTGTCGCTATAGCCACGGCCATACCCGGCGTTGAGATCCAGCGAAGGGTAAAAACCACCCTTGGCGACCTTCACGTCTTCATCCGCCGACAAACGGCTGTTCTGGGTCGAACGCAGCTCGGGGTGATTATCCAGCGTGCTTTGGATGGCTTCAGTCAACGACATGGCCTGGGCCGCGGGGGCGCAGGCGATAGCCAATAAAACCGCGCTGCAGAGGGGTGTCAAAACGCGCATGGGTACTTCTCCCTGGTCCTGATGGTGCTTAGCAGTCGCCAAAAAGTTGACGAATTTTTTAGTTCAAACCGTTTCAGGTTTGTAACATGAGAGCTAAGAACACTTTTGCGCCGACCTAAGAAGAATTTCTCATAACACTTATGCCAAAAAAAACTTATGCACTCTGCCAGATCCAGCACATTGTTGATTGCGCGGGCCCTTATTAACCAAGCCCTCTGGAGCTTTTAAGGGGTTTCGCAAAGTTCAATCAATTTTGCAGTACAGGTCGGGAAAGGAGTGAAAAGGCGAGGGCGGCATCGTTTTTCGGGCGGCGGTTTTTTGTCACTTGCCCCTGGTTAGCGCTGTGACGCCCCTTCCCTTGAACGGTTTTGAGGCGGATGAGCTTGATTTTGTTTGGCTTGTTCCGCTTTCACCGGTAGTTCGGGAGGTGTAAGGGGTGACGGATTTGTGCCGCGCTTAGAGACGCGGCGCAGATCGGTCGCCCCGTGCCATTCACGCTTTCTCTGCATACGTAGATGCCGATAGCTGTCGGCGGCGGAGGAATGGATATGGCAACGCTCATCGGTATCGTCAGTCAGGTAGTGGGTCAGGTTTACGCAGTGGCGAGCAACGGTGCCAAGCGCGCCCTGGTCGAGGGCGACCGGCTGTTTGCCGGGGAAACGCTGGACACCGGCGCCTCCGGCGCGGTGGCCGTGCGCTTGCAGAACGGCCAGGAATTGACCCTCGGCCGTGGCAGCGAGCTGCAATTGAGTGCCGACCTGCTCAGCGACAAGGTGCCTCACGTCGTCGCCGCTGAAAGCACCACGCCGAGCCAGGCGCAATTGACGGACGTCGAGCAATTGCAAAAAGCCATCGCCGCTGGCGCCGACCCCACCCAAACCGGCGAAGCCACCGCGGCCGGCCCCGGTAGCCCCGGCGGTACGGGCGGCGCGGCGGGCGGCGGCCACACCTTTGTATTGCTCGAAGAAGTGGCGGGCCGGGTGGACCCGGTCATCGGCTTCCCCACCGCCGGGTTCAACGGTATTCCCGAATTCGTCCCGCAGATCATCGACCCGGTGCCAGAGGACACCACGCCCCCCATCGTGCCGCCCAACAACGAAGTGAGCCTGGGCGGGCTCGCGGTCGAGGGCGGCGAACTGACCCTCAACGAAGCCAACCTGCAGCAGGGTTCGGCCAGCGACCCGGCGGCCCTGACCCAAAGCGGCAGCTTCAATGTGTCGGCCCCCGATGGCCTGCTCAACCTCAGCGTGGGCGGCATCAGCGTGGTCAGCGGCGGAGTGGCCGCGCTCTTTCCGCAGTCGATCACCACCCAACTGGGCAACACCCTGACCATCACCGGCTACAACCCGGCCACGGGCGTGGTCACCTACAGCTACACCCTCAACGGCAACGAAACCCACTCAGCGGCCGACGGCGCCAACAACCTGAGCGAACAGTTCACGGTGGTGGCCAGCGACACCAACGGCGACACCGCCACCGGCTCGCTGGACATCAACATCACCGACGACCTGCCCAGCGCAGCCAACGACAGCAACGCCGGCGTCGGCTCCGAAAGCCAACTGACCCTCACCGGCAACGTGCTGACCAACGACGTACAAGGCGCCGACCGCGTGGCCAGCGGCCCGGTCACGGCCGGCACCTACACCGGCACCTACGGCACCCTCGTGCTGGCGGCCGATGGCAGCTACACCTACACCCTCAACCCCACGGGCGCGGCGTTTTTGGCCCTCAAGGGCGATGGTAGCGGCACCGAAACCTTCACCTACACCCTCACCGACTCGGACGGCGACACCAGTACCGCCAACCTGGTGCTCAACGTCCACAACAATGACGACCCCGCGACCCTCGATGGCCTCAAAGTCGAAGGCGCCGAACTGACCTTCTATGAAAACGCCCTGAGCGACGGCTCGGCGCCAGGCAGCAGCCCGCTGACTCAGGGTGGCTCCTTCACCGTGACCGCACTGGACGGCGTACAAACCCTCACCGTCGGCGG